>Ga0187844_10000572_pt1 | contig 28752 bp, 21 predicted proteins | sample SpaLakP09_SKY_50_FD_134517 | JGI IMG/M metagenome (GOLD analysis project Ga0187844, IMG submission 134517) | Oligotrophic lake water microbial communities from Sparkling Lake, Wisconsin, USA - SP09_SKY_50 | ecosystem: Environmental > Aquatic > Freshwater > Lake | place: USA: Sparkling Lake... | reverse complement strand
GTATGACTGGTTACACTGGTACAACGGGTACTACTGGTACAACTGGTCCCACTGGTGCTACTGGAACAACGGGAACAACGGGTTCCACTGGTGCTACTGGAACAACTGGTACAACTGGTTCCACTGGAACAACGGGAACAACTGGAACAACTGGTCCTACAGGTACTACAGGAACAACTGGAATAACTGGTACAACTGGTATGACTGGTTATACTGGAACAACAGGAACAACGGGTCCCACTGGTACAACGGGAACAACTGGTACTACTGGTCCTACTGGTGCTACTGGTCCCACAGGTGTGACAGGAACTACTGGTATGACTGGTTACACTGGTACAACTGGTACAACTGGTCCCACTGGAATAACTGGTACAACTGGAACAACTGGAACAACTGGTACAACTGGTTGTACGGGAGAAACGGGTACAACTGGTTACACAGGTACTACTGGAACAACTGGAACAACTGGTCTCACAGGTACAACTGGTACAACTGGTATGACTGGTTATACTGGAACAACAGGAACAACGGGTCCCACGGGTACAACGGGAACAACAGGTCCCACAGGTATGACTGGTTACACAGGAACAACAGGTACAACTGGTCCCACAGGTGTGACAGGAACAACTGGAACCACAGGTATGACTGGTTACACTGGAGAAACGGGTGCTACAGGTACAACTGGTGCTACTGGAACAACTGGAACCACAGGAACAACGGGTCCCACTGGTGCTACTGGAACAACTGGAACCACAGGAACAACGGGAACGACTGGTCCTACAGGAACTACTGGTCCCACTGGAATAACTGGTATGACTGGTTACACTGGTACAACTGGTCCCACTGGAACAACTGGTCCTACTGGAACAACTGGTATGACTGGTTACACTGGAACAACTGGTACAACGGGTACAACTGGTATAACAGGTACAACGGGAACAACAGGTACAACGGGTACAACGGGTGTAACAGGTACTACTGGTACAATGGGAACAACAGGTCCTACTGGTACAACGGGTGCAACGGGTGTAACAGGTACAACTGGTACAACGGGAACAACGGGTACAACAGGTGTAACAGGACCAACTGGTGTAACAGGTTATACAGGTCCCACAGGTTACACTGGAACCACAGGTCCCACTGGTATTGCAGCAGTATACAATACACAGACTGTATCAGCCATTCCTCTAACAGTCAATACCATTGTATCTCCTATCGCCTTCGTCGTTGGAAAGAATCTGGCTTATATCGTGGGCAATGGTCTGCTCATTATAGGTGTAACCAATCCGTCTAATCGCTTTCAAGGCACAGTTGCTTCTTATAATCCTGATACAGGTGCATTATCAGTAAACAATCCTGTCAATATACAGGGCTCATTCACTCAAGGTAATGATTTCTATAATGTCACCTTGAATGGTATTGATGGTACTACTGGTTTGTCTGGTCCCACTGGTCTTCCTGGTGTAGGATACTATCCTGGTAATTATGTGTGCCAAGGTGCACTTGTAAATAATCAAACAATTGTAACAGGACCAAATGTTGCTGTACAATTTTCACAACAATATGATCCACAATCTTGGTATAATCCTAGTACATATACATTTCAACCAACCATTCCAGGATATTACTTAATTTCTTATGCAATCTTATTCCAAAATGTAGCATCTGGAACAGGTCAGATTAATGCACAAGTAGCACTTAATGGAAATCAAATTATGATTATTCAAAACCAAATTAATACAATTATACCTCAAAGTATAGGTGATACACGCCTTGTTTTAATGAATGGCACATCTGATTCTATTGTATTCACTGCATATACATCTGCTGCATCTCAAGTATTACAAGGAGGAAATGGTACATGGTTCTCTGCTGTTCTCCAAATGGCAGGTAGCACTACAGGTACAACGGGTCAGACTGGTACAACTGGTACAACTGGAACTACTGGAACAACTGGTCCCACTGGTATGACTGGTACAACTGGACCCACTGGTACAACTGGTACTACTGGACCTACTGGCACAACTGGTACAACTGGACCTACAGGAACTACTGGTGCAACTGGTTCTGTAGGAACGGGTCCAAGTGGATCTACTGGAACGACTGGACCTACTGGTCCTAGCGGAACCACAGGAACAACTGGTACAACTGGTATAACGGGTATGACTGGTTACACAGGTACAACTGGTACAACTGGTACAACTGGTACAACTGGATCTACAGGAACTACTGGCACAACTGGAACTACTGGCACAATTGGAACAACAGGTCCCACTGGAACAACTGGACCTACAGGAACTACTGGTACTACTGGACCCACTGGATCTACAGGAACAACTGGCACATCTGGACCCACAGGTACGACTGGTACAACGGGTCAGACTGGTACAACTGGTCCCACAGGTACAACTGGTACTACTGGTCCCACAGGTACTACTGGATCTACAGGTACTACTGGTACAACTGGAACAACTGGACCTACTGGCACAACTGGACCTACTGGAACTACTGGTACAACTGGTTGCACGGGAGAAACGGGTACAACTGGAACAACAGGAACAACGGGTCCCACTGGCACAACTGGAACAACAGGAACAACAGGAACTACTGGTATAACTGGACCAACTGGTACAACTGGATCCACTGGCACAACTGGTCCCACTGGTACAACTGGATCAACTGGTACAACTGGTACTACTGGTCCCACTGGAACAACTGGAACAACTGGAACAACTGGACCCACAGGACCTACTGGCACAACTGGAGAAACTGGTACAACTGGACCCACTGGTATGACTGGTTATACAGGAACAACTGGACCCACAGGTACAACTGGATCCACTGGTACAACTGGAACTACTGGTACAACTGGACCTACTGGTACAACTGGAACAACTGGTACTACTGGAACAACGGGTCCCACTGGCACGACTGGAACAACTGGACCTACTGGAGAAACTGGCACAACTGGAACAACAGGAACAACTGGAACTACTGGCACAACTGGACCTACAGGTACATCTGGATCCACTGGCACAACAGGTCCCACTGGTACAACTGGACCAACTGGTACAACTGGTACAACTGGTACAACTGGTCCCATTGGCACAACAGGTTGCACGGGAGAAACGGGTACTACTGGTACAACTGGACCTACAGGAACTACAGGAATTACAGGTACAACTGGTACAACTGGTATAACAGGTCCCATTGGTCCAACAGGTACAACTGGACCAGCAGGTGCAAATGGCACATCCACTGGTTTAATCTTCTATTTTAACCAAAGCATACCTAGTGGTATTTCAACCTATTCTCAACTATCAACTATATCTACTACAAATCCACAACAGATTATTTCATCAGCTCTTACATTACCTACACCTGTTCTTATTTCAGCATATGCAAGTACTTTATCCCAATTGGGTGTAGGTCCTTTTATTCCTAATGGATTATGGGATGTAAATATTTTTGCAGCAGGCGCAACAAGTGGAGATATAAATAAAACAACACTATTTTTTGCTCTATATGGACGAACCGCAGGTGGTGTTGAAACACAGATTGGTACAAATTCATCTCTTGCAATCATCACAACTACATCAGTTTATGAATATATTCTTACATTGAATTTGCAATATACCGATCTTTCACCCTATTCATCGTTGGTTATAAAAATATTTGCCACCACTGTTGCTACTACCAATATTAATACATATTATGAAAGCGCTATCACCTATACACATGCCCATACATCATTTGGTATCTTAGGAATTACAGGTACAACAGGTCCCAGTGGTCCAACAGGTGCTACTGGTCCCGTTGGAGAAACCACTGTTCTCGGATTGCCTGCCACTACGCAGACTATTAATAGTAATAGCTCAACCGTCATTGTCTGGGGATCCACTCCTTCTGCCAATTCCATTGGAACCATTTCCTCTTTTACGTATAATGGAAGCGGTACATTCACCTACACTGGACTTCAACCTATTGTCCTCAGCTTGCAATATAATATCATCTGGAACGAAAATATTCTGGGTACATCTAGTGTCTATGTTGGAGCTACGCAATATGGTGTATCGCAGTATTATGGACGTGTTTTCAACAATACTGTTATTATTACCTTGACAACTGGTGCATCGTTCACTGTGCAGGTTCAGAATTCCTCTGTAGGAGCAATCATTCAATCCAGTTCCAATATTATCATTACGAATCTACTCGTTGGACCTCAGGGTCCTCTGGGACCATCTGGTACAACAGGCCCTGCTGGTAGCATCATTGGACCTATTACACCCAGTGGTAATGTGGCTACAGTTGATGCAGTCTATGGAAATGATGGTACTGCCACTGTGGGTGGTACAGCATATCTTACAGTAGGAGCAGCCATTGCAGCGGTTTCGTCTGGACAGACCATCTTTATTAACCCAGGAACCTATTCATTGGCAGCAGGAATTACTCTACCAACTGGTGTATCTATAAGAGGAATGAGTGTACAGACATGTATTCTTCAGATGCTAAATGTCACTGCCAATACAACTCTTCTTACCATGGGAACAAATACACGAGTGGAAGATTTGACCATTAATCTGACATCAGCTGGTCATTATACATTAAAAGGGGTTGTATTTGGAGGAACCACTTCTGCTAATGCCAAGATACGAACCTGTGTGATTTCAGTGAATAATTCAACTGCTTCTTCTGGTGGTACATCGGTTGTAACTGGTATTGAATATAGTGGAACAGGAACGCTTGGATCTGCCAGCTTTAGCTTTAATTCTATTAAGGGTTCCACGGTCAATGTATATTCCAATGGTGGTGGAAATAAACGTGGTCTTCTCGTATCCAATACAAACATTGTAACAACACGTGATACAAATGTATATGTTGCTGCTCCTACTACAACTAGTTCCACTGGTTCCTATGTGGGTGTAGAGACTGCTGATACAAATGACACTGGCTCCATTCAATTACGTACAACTACAATTGGAACAGTTACACCGACTACAGGACAGACCTATACTGCTTCTGATATTCTACAGACAAATCCTACTACTATTGTGAATCCGACCTATCTGGCTAGTGCAGGTATTCAAGTTGGACCTGGAACAGATCTTGTTACAAAAACAGCAGGTAGCAAGGGATTCTCAACATATAACTATCCAACTATTATTTATTATGGATTGAAAGGAGCAATTAAAAGTGGAACATCAGGGGCCTATTTATGGCCAGGAACACAGGCCATAAGTTCAGGGGTATTTCCTGATCCTACCACTCCTCCTGCCTTTTTCCGTGTTCAACAACCTGTTATTTTATCTGGATTGTCTATTGGATTGAATGTGGCTCCTGGTAGCACTAATACAGTTGTATTTTTGATAAGATATACACCCATTTCAACAGGAGTTGTAACAGATACTGCATTTACCATTACACTTACAAATACAACAGTTATTGGAAGTTATTATAACTCATCATTATCATTAAATACAGGTGATAGAATTCATTTATACATGACATATACTGGTAATAATGCAAATAATGCAAATGATATTACTGCACAGATTGATTTGTTTTAATGTGTGATATGCGATATGTGATGCGATAAATAAAATAATAATATATAGTTTGACTATAGTATATTATTTATAATCCGAGTCCAGCTAATATAGATTCTAGTTCTGCTACCTTAGCAGCATTTCCATTCTTTTTTGCCTTTTTTAGTTCAGCTTGTAATTTTACAGATTCTTTTAATGCGTGCTCCAGGTTTTGTTGATGCAACATATTAAAGGCGTGTGATTTACCAGATTTTCTGGTAGATGCACGTGAAGCCATAGATACAACCTTCATTTTAGTTGGTTTTTTAGAAACAAGAGATGCAAGCATAAAAGGGTTATGTCCTTTTTTTCCATGTGCTACAGAACTAACTCCAAATTTCTTGCCTGACATCATAGAGAGAACAGATCTCATATTTGCAGCATTTGCATGTTCTTTACGTATTTGATTACGCATAGATTTCTTACTATGCTTGCCAGGTTTACCGTGTGTACCACCATTTTTACGAGTTTGTCTTGACATTCTATTAGATGCTTATAAAATCGCTTCGCTTACAGAGTAGCTTCGCTTATAAAATCGTACTCCTCTTAGAAACTTTAAAAAACTGTTTTATTGCATTACTTGGAGGGCAAGTTAAACGCAATGTTGTATCCATATTTTTTTGCGGTCGGAAGATTCCCCATCGTCTCCAAACGTCCTCTTTACCAATTGTATACCTCCATGGGAAACTCATCGGAGACCTTAAATGATTTCGTACACGATGATTCTGGGATTGAATCCATGAAGATTGTTTTTCAATCAGTTTATGAAATATTGCACGATCCCCTCGTGACATCAATGCACAGTAAATGAGTTCTGCCCACGCCTCTGTTTCTGCTTCCACGCGGTCTATACCCAATTGATGATTGTCCAGACAGCAAGAGTGCTGCAATTCATGGATCAAGACTCGCGTTGCATCTTCTGCCCTGTAAATCACAATTGTTTCATGATTACACGAATAGGTATATCCTCCATTGATATTGTATGGTGTTATTAATCCATTATCTTTAGGAAATTCCCTTAGATTTGTTCCAGCCAGGAAGAATATTTTGAATGGTTTTCCTTGATACGAATAGAGCCGTAAAATACGTGCCCAGAGTCCCCATGGAATATCCTGTTTCTGCTGTTTCTGCTCTTCAGAATCATAAATCGCATGTATTTTACCGTATTGGCATTGAAGTACTGTGCTGTTTCTAATATTCTGCATGAGTTGTTTCCGTATATTTGTTGGATCAAATTCATTTTCTTTATTGCATTCCTCATTCAAAAATGTATTATCTAAACTATCCCAATGCGATAAGAACCATTTTGGTTCATCTTTTTTAAATTCATTCTGTATGACTTGCAATGTAATGTCAAGTAGTGCGGCCATACCCTGTTTTAATATGGATTAAATATTAAAACACTCTGTTTTAATATGGATTAAATATTAAAACACACCTGTTATTACTTATACCTGTTGTCTACTCTGATAAAATTGTCGTGCAAGTTTTAAATGGACATGTTCCCACAAAATAGGAATACGATAGGATGTAACCAGCACCCATCCAGAACCTGATTCCACATTCCACAAAATATTCATGATTTCTCCCTTCATTTTATTCGTAATCCACGGTGTTTCATAAATTGCCATAATCCAATACATAATTACATCTGTCCATCGTAAATTACGTTGCAGACAGATATAAATCCAACTGCGAATATCAGCTATTTTATTTGAATTCCAATTAGATGACCAGTCATTCAATGTCTTCTTGAAGAATTCCAACCAAATGTCTTTCTGTAGTAACCCCGCTTTCTTTGTATATTCTTGTAAGAGATAATCCTCTCCCACCACTGGAATCTCTAAACAGAAATCACGAAGACGGCTACAGAGTGGTAGTTCTGTCGTTAATAGAATGACAAAATTAGGATATTGTTCCAGACATTCTTGTAATTGCAAAACAGATTCATCAGTTAGCAAATGGGCATGATATAACACAAGATATCTACTCTGGATTGGCGATGCCATTAAACAGACATCCTGCTGACCCGTCCAACGACTCAAAATAGACTGTAAGAAGACTTTATCAGACATAGACATAGTGGCTGTATCATATCCTAGATGCAACATGGATTCTTCATAAGGAATTGTTTTGCCTGTGGGGTCATCATCTTCATCTGGATCACCACCATTGACTTGTTTATTCAGAAACCAGGTGCCTTTTTTGATTTCAAATGGCACTCCCATTTTCTTGGCTTGTATGTTGAGAAATTCAAGGAGCTGTGTTCGTTTACCAACACCTTTTGCCCCTCTCCATGCATAACTACACGGGTCCATTTACTATTATAGTCTTTGGAGAGTTTAAACTAGTTTATACACATACAATGCAAAGAGAATCTAAATAGATACACCCTACTTATACATAACATGATTTTATCCATTCCCTATCAACGATTTGAAATTAATAATGTACAATTACAACAATTTATGAATGACAAATACAATAGAAACATAGCATTATTAACCTACAACGATTCTATTGAATTTAAGGATATTACTCTTTTATCACCTCCTATGAGAGTAATAGAATATAATGCAAAACATTCTACCTTACGCTTAGATGTATCTGAGCATATTGTGTTTCAACTAAAACTCTATACCTTTTATGAATATTTGACAAATTTGTTATTTATGCATCAATATGCATTTTTTAATGCTGATTTATCCTATGACACGATCCGCCAATCTTTTTACACGATTCTTAAAAAAGCAATATTATCTCTCTATGTTCATCCCCATACACTAATAAAATCATCTGAACATAATAATCAAGGAGTGCCAATTTCAGATGTAAAAGTGGGCGATACTGTTCAATGTATTATTCGGATTCAAGGTATTTCACAGTTGATTGGAAAGAATGGAATGCGGCTACGATTGCATCATTATGTACCATCTGTTTGGAAAGCGTGATGCTTTTTATGAACTTGTTAAAAAGTTCTTAAGAACTTTTCTTCAATACAGACAATGCCAGTGCAGAAAAGGATGCACAAACTGCTAAACATACAAGTCCAAGTATATAATAGATAACAGACGGATTATCTGTCCTTGATTTAAAATAAAAATAAGATGCGATAAATAATGCAATAGATCCAAAAATAGCAGGAAAAAAGATTTGTGGTAATTTTTCTTTAAACTGTTTATACTGATCTGCACTGCCTAAAAAAGATGACATAATAGCAATTGCTGTTATAAATAGTGCAATACTTAAACCAAAAAATCCATTAGTGAGCATTGATCCCCAGTTAATTGTACTTTCTGCATTTGTTGGTTTAGGTGCAGCAGGTGCAGTTGCATTTGGTGTTACAGTTGTACCGCTCATTCTATATAATTTGAATTTTATTATTCTATTTGTCGGTATCATTCTTAATCTATTAATGCCAATGCACCAATTGCAGAAATGGACATAATAATAGATAAACATGTAAATGTAAGGATAACATTGATTAGTACTACATTAGAGGTCATTTGTTGAAAATATAAATATAATGCAATAAATAATACAAATGATCCAGCAATAGTAGGTACAATAATTCGTGTTAATTTCTCTTTTAACTCTTTAGAATCATCTAAACTCGGTAAATAATAAGACATAACAAACACAGTTACTATAAATATCGCAAGACATGCTATAAATAATATATTTGTGACTAGAGGATTAGCTAGAATTGCACTTATCCCACTCATTCTATATACGAGTTTGTTTTTGTTATATGATAAATTTTATGTTGCAAAAAATCGTTGTGCTATATTTGAAGGAAATGCAGAATCAACTCCAAATGTAAGAATCATAGCCACCAGTATTAATATAAGAAGTTGTCCTCCTATCATTAATACAAGATTCATCCATCCATCTTCAAATGCCATTTCTATCTGTACTCATTTTTATTATCTTACATATAACTATATGTATACCAAAAAAGCCAAGAGTAGAAAAATACCTCTTCATACCATTAGTAGGTGTCATCCTAAGCAGTCTCGCAAATCTCAATGTCTCCCATCCTCTGTATATACCGATTTATCAAAACAATATGGTAAAGATATATATACTGCCACTGGATGTAAAAAAGGTGAAGATCATTGTTTAATAGATAAAGCCAATGTATCAGATGATGTTAAAAAAGATCTCCGTAAAGAGTATCTTCGTCCTAAACGACCCAAAGTATGGGATGATAAACCAGATACATGGCTAGATAATTATAATATTATGCATGTCTTGCAACAATATCAAGAAGCACGACCTGAGTTTAAGTTTTTAGGGACTTTTCCGATTGATTTTTCTGCCCCTAATCCTTATAAAACGGATAAAAAAGAATGCCTTCATAAAGAAATATGCAGTTTGAATCTAGTGGAAGAATATCAGAAGGGGATTCGTGGAATCGGGCTTATATTTAATTTGGATCCTCATTTTAAAGGTGGGAGTCACTGGGTTGGACTGTACATTAATCTGCAGAATATCAAGAAACCTGGATGTTTCTATTACGATTCATATGGATATAAAACGCCGTCATTAATTGCACGTTTGATGCGTTCTTTCAAATTACAGATTGCTAACTGTGAGTTAGGATCTAATGCACGAAGATTTCAATATTCAAACACAGAATGCGGTATGTTTAGCATTTATTTTATCATTTGTATGGTAGAAGGTATTTCATTTAAGAATTTCTGTAAAGATTCAATTAGCGATGCTAAAATGTTAGAATTGCGGAAGATTCTGTTTTCAAAATAGGCTTTTTAAAAAGCCTGCCAAAAATTTCTATAGAGTTCTTAACAAGTTCTTAAAAAGCCTGCCAAAAATATGAAAAATCTAAAAACCCTATAGATGTACTGGTTACTCCTGTCATTTATTATATTAGTAGCTATTTTTTGGTTTACTTCTAAAGATCGTTCCCCTGCAGCAATGGTTGAATCTATTGTGTCTGATTTCAGGTCAAAAGGTCCTGATCCATTTGAGATAGAGGCTTTTACCAGACCTGTAGATCCCATCCCATATCCTATAGATTACGCACCTCTCGGCATATAAAGATATAAAAGATTGTTATATAGAAATAGTAATGCAGCGTCCGGATTTAAGACAAGGACAGGACGTAAAACAGCTCTTTTTTAGTGAACGAAATCATTCCACTCTTGAAACTATTCTCTTACAAGACTTCAAAGAACGATATGATCTTACACTAAATCCTGCTCAAGAACAACGCTTATCTAAAACACTGGATCATTACATCGGTGAAGTCTATCAAAAACAAGGAAATAAACCCATTCAAGCCTTGAATAAAGAAGTATTAGTAGCATCTTCCAAGGATTTTCTTCACTACATGGAACGCAAAGAATCCACCAAGGGCAAAAATCCAGTTAAACAAGTGATGGATCAAACCCTATTTGAAGAAACTGCACAGCGATTTGAACGTGTTAACAATGAACGCCATGAAGTCAAAGCACTTCCTCCTCCCATTCCTGACTTTCGTATTTCCTTGAGAGAAGATGGTCCTCCTGCCGCAGAGATTTTTGAACGTGCCAAGAAACAACGTGAAATGGAGGCACTTCGTTTACAACAAGCTGAAATTGGTCTCCAACAACGTGCTCAATCTGATGTGAATTTTCGTGCTCAACAGAACATTCAGAACAAACAGACCGAACTTGCGTTACGAAACCAAGTCGTATATGATGAAAAACGTGATACATCTCTTGTTGTTCTACCTGATCGCCGTGAACTCCTGATGGGAGTCATCGGATCATTTGACGGGCAACCAAGTTATGACCAGAATCGCCTATTAGGACAAGCAAATGGAAATCCTACCATTTCTGAACCATTATTTGCACACCCTGGTCCCATTCTTTCCCAGCAAGTCCTTCCCAGAGATGAGAAAACAATTTCATATCGTGAAGTTGAAAATAATCTCTTTATTTATTCAGCCGATCGTGATTGGTTACGTAATAACAAAGAGAATCGTTATAACTTTACTGTTAATTTTGATCCTGCGGCCAATGGACAGAGTTTTGGACCTAATCTGGCAAGTCAACAGAAATTCAAGAATATTATTCGGATAGAGCTTGTTAAATGTATTATGCCTGGAGAAGCACTTGGTGTTACGATTGATCGTACACGTGGTAATCCGAATCCTAATACGAATTATCAGGACAATATCTTAAACCTTCCCTATGTTATTCTTCGCATTGCTGAGCTTGAAAATAATAATTATGGAACAGATAACTTTTTGGATCGTAGTTTTGGTGTACTTCAATATGATGCACAGTGGATATCTGATCCGACCTATGCTCTGGGTACAACCATTCAGAATACATTGACGCGTGGTTATTTGGCAATGATTCCTAAATTCTTGAAATGCCAGAAAGAATATTATCCTACGCCGCTCTCTACCCTGCAAAAAATGACAATTGATATTCGTCGTCCAAATGGAGAACCTATTAGTCTGGCATCTGATACATTTGATATTCGTGGTATTATTGCTCCGCAAACAGCTACTAGTATTGTAGCTAGTGTTATTCAAGGAACAAATGTACTTGGGACTACATTTCCTTTTACAAATTCAATTAAATTTGGAGATACACCATTAAATTATAATGTAGTTATTCCACCAATTAATGGAACTGCCGCTAATTTTTTTATTAATACATCTACTTTTTTTAGTAAATTTGATGTATGCATGGGAGATCGTATTCAAATCAGTGGATACAACTATCCCGATGAAGTCTTGAATGATCCGACGTATGGGCAGGCATTGCGTGCATTCTGTACATGGATTAATCGTCATGAAGGTCATGTTGTTCTCAATTTTGCATTTAGCTCCTCTATGGATTCTACAAGTTCTGCAACCAATATCGTTGATGGTTATAATAGTTTAGGATATGCCAATTTTATTATTATTCAAGCACCGTATCAAGATCCTACTACTGGCAATGTCCAGCTTATGCCGTTTGGTCCTTTGATTAATGGTTTAACTCCGAATATTGGTGCCATTTTGAATGCATTTGGTGCTTCTCTTCAATCTCCTGTTCGTCTTATTAATCTGAATCGTCAATTGAATCTGGTCTTCCGAATTATTACACGGGATATGGATTCATTGCCACAGTTACGACCTGATAATAACTACTAAGCGCTTAAGAACTTGTTAACAAGTTCCAACAAAAGCGCGCCAGGAACTTCATTGGAACTTTGTTAACTATATGATAGGTGTCAGGAAACTCATTAACTATATAATAGGTATCAAATACATTAGAACCATTAATAATAATATTTAATATTATTATTTCTGTTACATATCTGTTAATAAGTTATCATATAGTTTTTTAGCAGGCTTTTTTGTTAGAACTTCGTTAAAGCATCTTAGATAGTTAACAAAGTTCCTGAAGCGCTTTTTAACAAGTTCTTTAAAAGCCCTAAGTAGAGTAATGTTGCGAAACATTATCGTCCTATTGATCCTCATAGGATTAGTTTACTTTTGTATAAAAAATAAAGAAGGATTTTCACAATTTCCGGTTGCACACACAGCATATGTTGATGAAGCAGCACGAAAATATTCTAGTCTCACCAATCTTATCAATCTTACAAACCCCGTTGTTGATCTTACTACTACCAATCTAGAATCAGCCATTGCTACTGTCGGTGCAAAACCTTCTGGTAATAGATATGAATTACAACCTACAATTCCTGTTAAAACACTCCATGATGTTCCTGGTACGCTTAAACTAGCAAAATCATGTGAAGCAGCTCCTAATAACTGTTCTGCATTTGATAATCCAACATTTGCAGCCAATTGCGGTATGAGTTTTGATATAAACGGAACAGCGTCCAATGGAACTTCCTTTAAAGGTGGTCTCTATCTTTCACCTGATGATCGTGCCGAGCAAGTAACTAGTGCAGAAAATGTACAGCAAAATGGAACTGATCCATATGATCCCTATAAAGTGTATCAACCTACAATCGGTACTGCTGCACGTGGTACATTCGGTATTACAAAAGACAGTTGTATTGTTGTCAAAGAAAAAGTAGATTGTGAAGCAAAACAGACATTTGGATCTCCCAATTGTACACAGTGTTACACTTCACAACGGTTTGCACGAGTTGGTCCTGAAACGGGTAGACTTCCTTCTAAACTGTATTTGGTGGGAAATGGAATGCTGACAGTATATAATCCTATAACGAATGATATATCTGGGCTTATTTCATTAGATAATACAGATCTTAGTTCAACTCCAACTGTAATTAATATACCTTCTAAATCAGAAGGAACTGCATTTATTGTTCGAGTAATACAAAAATCAAAACCCGCATACATTGCAGGATACATTGAAGGATCTACTCCTGCTGGTAAATTTAAATTAGATCTACTCACTTTAATAAGTGTTGATCAGATGACAGGAAAAAAACCACGTATTACAGGAACAGTTAGTGTAAATGGATTTAAATGTAAAACATTGAGTCCAGGTTCTGGACAGATACATCTACGTACATTATGTATGATCCCTTTTTCATTCATTAACATGTATGACGGCGATGCATTAACATGCTCCAATGGCCCCATTATTACAAAAGCAGAATCTGCCACCTTTTTAGAATCAGATCCTTGTTATGGAAAAGCAAATGCACCTGGTGCATATAAACTGGAATGCCTCCAATCACGATGGATGGAAATGGGTGGAACTGAACAAGGTACTGGATATCCCTCTACCAAGGCAAAGGCTGATGCCATTCAACGAAATAGCGATGGAACCCCGCGCAATTTAGATGATATTATAGATACCATTTCAGCATTAATGTCACGTGCTATGACTGGAAAAGATGCAAGTGGTGGCGATCTCACTATTCCTGATTGGAATAATGCATCTATGTATGCAATGGGAATACCCATTAGTACCCCCTGTGATGGACCTGGTGGTGTTCCTCCTATCTCCCAACGATGTCTGGAGTATACCTTTAAAAATCAGGGTGTATCTTCCCATATTGGAGCAACCTATACACTTCCTAGTACATATGCCAGTAAAAAGGAAGGATTTGTTGGTGAAACTGGTAATATATACATACCCAGTTCAAATGGTCCATTGAGTCCATCTACTCCTGCAGGACTTGCCTTTGGACAATCTCAAGGTAGCTTACAAAATGTGAAAAATGCGTATGATACAATTGTTAGAACTGCTTTTGATAATACACAGGTAAATACAGCTCGTAGTTTACAGTTACAGCAAGTATTGGATGCAACAATAAAGTCTAAAACAGCAGAAGGTGATGATTTTGATGTACGTATTCCTGTCAACCAATCTACAAAAACGTATGATCAATTAAAAGCAGTTTGCAAATCAAAAGGAAAACGATTATGTCAAAGTACAGAAATATGTGATATGCAAAAACGTGAAGTTACAAACCCTAGTCTAACCGCTACTTTTCCAGTTGATAACTGGATTGCAGTAGGAGATAAACCGAATGAATGGTTGACACTTTGGAATCATGGAAATCGTTATTGTAAAACACATAGTGAAGTTACACAAAGTGAAGATGGTAATGCATATTTACCTACATGGGGGTCCCAGACAAATCCAGCTGGATGGGAACGACTTGTAAAATGCTGTGATGGACCTGCAACAATGTTAGGACGATACATTCGGTTAGAATATGATCGCAGAGAATGTTTGAACTTAGCACATATTGCTGTTTATCCTAATAAAAGAACAGATAGTAATCTAATTACTCCTAATACCATTGTAACCAAATCAAGTGGACATGAAGGTGATATATTCCCATCTAAGAATTTTGTAGTAGGAAATTCATTTGTACATACATCTTGTTATGATGTGCCATGGATTGAAGTAGATATGGGGGCCACGGTTAATATGTATCGTATTGTTGTTACTAATCGTAAAGATTGTTGTCAATTCCGTGTGATTGGAACACGACTTGTCATTCTAGATGATAAACGGAATCGTATTTATACATCTGATCAGATTAATACATCTGCATCTAGTTATACATGGTTTCCTCCCACTACTGAAGTATATAATGATGTAAAACTGGGCGATGGTCCTAAAAAACGTCAAACATGTTATGGAAATAATGGATCTGTCTCGTGCGATAGATACTGTCGTGGTATTGGTGGTGGCCCATGGAATGGTGAATTACCCCGCTCATGGAATGGTGCACAATGTGCTGGGTATGATTCTGATATTGGAGGATGCTATACTACATTTAGACGTCCAGGTGCAGGATGTGTATGTGAAGAAACGGGTACTGGATGGGCTTGAAAGCTATGAATGTCTTAGAATAAATATCTTAGGTCGCCATAAATGTCTTAGGTCGTCATAAATGTCTTAGTGAGTATCTTATTATAAATACTAACGAAGAGAAGAATAGGGATGTTTCGTAAATTAGAAGCATTTGCAAATCCTCAAAATGAGTTTATTGCGTCACAGCAACAGTTATTTAATACAGATCCATATCGTATTCCATCGGCCACTTCCGGATTACCAGGATTTAGTGATGCAATTCGCACACCCACCACGTATAATACGATCTATAAACCAACTTCAACAGAATACAGTTCAAAGTATCAACCAGATGCCATTCCGTCACCCGATTCTATTTTTCAGCAAATGCCATCCATATCTTTATCACAAATGGCTGCAACATGTGCATCTGGATCCATAGATGACCTAATACGCAATAAAACAACCGATCGCATTGGATGTGGCTGGGTCTATACACCACCCAATCCTAATAGTCCTTATCCCATCGTAGATCGTGGCGCACTCGGTGATAGAACTGGACCCTATGATGGGTTTAATGCACCCAGTCATAAAAAATGGTTCTTTGACCTTCAAGAAGCAAAAAAACAAAAGCTAATGGATACATGCAAATCATTGCAATCATGTGCTGACGTAGATAATGCAGTATATGATGGCAAATGTGGATTCTGTACAGATACCAATCAAGGCATTCCCTTAAATGCAAATGGTTCTCCCATGTATGACAAGGATCCTCGTGGAAATTGTACCGCTACCTCTATTGTTACCAGTAAAGGCAATTGTCCTGTGCCTAATACAGAAGGACCGCAACCCGTTAGAGATCGTACATGTGATCCCGTCAATGGACAGTTATCACTCAGTTGTTTACATCGTACTGTGCTTTCAGGTGGATGTGATCGCAACGGTGCACTCGCCATTGCACTATCAGGATCACAGCCATCTGTTACAAATCTGGCAAATTCCGCATCTGTCAAATTATATAATCGTTTTGCACAGCCACCCCTTGATATGAACTTATTTACAGGAGCAAGAACAACAGTTGATACAGTACTTCGAGCAACACGACAACTTTCGGCAAATACAGCACAGTCAAATACAGGATTAGGTATGGCTGCACGTGATCTGTGTATGCAACGTGGTGCATCTGAATCATATGATGAATGTGTTGAATTAACTGATAATGCAGTGGGTCCATTTAATGTAAAATGCTTACAAGGTGTGTTTCTTAAGATGGGTGGGATTGCACAAGGGTCTGCATATCCTACTCAATCCAATGTTGGAACCTATAATTCAATGGGATCTCTGGCTAAGATTAAACAATACTGGACAAAGATGTTAGCTGATGCGAAAGGAAAAGATGGCTTTATGAATCAGAAAGGACGGGATGCATTTATAAAAGATGCATTTATAGATGTAAAAGAACAAGAACAAGAAATGAAAGAATCATATGTGACTTATAATGCACAGAATGATGCATTACAAGGCATGTATGGTATTAAATTAGAAGATTCTATTACACGTGCACCCTATTCACAGGGCGTGGAAGTATTCTGGTTTCTTCCTCAAGGTGTATATGGAATAACAGGATTCTTAAAGAGAACTATTGAAACTAATATTGTATCTTTTTCAAATTTGTCATATCATACTTCACAGATTGCAGGGATTGGACAAGGAGCCATGTTGCAAATGACAGATGTCCGTAGTAAAACCGACTTTTCTGTTAAATTTACTGTTACTGTGGATGATGGGTTCTGGGTAGCAGTAAATCAACCAATTGAAATAGATGAAAAAGCAATGAATCAGCCTGGTGCAGATGAACCTGGTTTATTTGAAAATATGGGATTTCAAGGTCCAACGTACTATCAATCTAATGCAGTTACTCCGTTTAGTGGAACCAATCCCAATATCATGAAATTATATCATCAAGATGCAGGAGGTGGCTGGTCTGCTTTTCAATTTAATACAATTCCTGTTTCTGGAACACCACGATTAGATAGTAAATACTTATCATTAACATGTGAAGCCCGTGCACCCTTTTTACAATACGAAGTGAGTAAGCGTGGCAGATTTGAAGAGTTGCGAAATCCTGGTTTATTTAATAAATTTTTTGGAGCATATGGAGATATTCGTGTACGCTCAGAAGAAAGGATAGGAGTACCTGGTAAGAAACCCTTTATTCGGATGAATTCTGCCAATTCACGTATTGATTTATATAATGTTGCATTTCAAAGCTGGAAAACAATAACAGTAGCTATCCGATTTAATACAATGCCTGTGACAGAAACCATTATGTGTTTAGCATCTGGAAAAGCATTTAATCATTTTAATATTGTTACACAACCTATTAATGGTAGCAAAGCTAGAATTTTTGTGGAATATAATGTAGGAACAGGTATAAAAGATATTGATACTTATCGTTCTATGGATTTGAATGTATGGTATTTATTTCGTATTGATAATCTTGGTAATGGATTTAATTTTACATTTGACCGTGTTGATTCCATTATTCAAAATCAGGGACGACTTCCTCAACCGATTAATGTGAGTGGATCGCAATTATGGTTACCAAATGAAATGTGGCAGAGTGGAGGAGCATGCACTGTTATGGTTGGCACAAATGGATTTATGGGGAAATGGCCCTCTTATTATTCATCCAGTTTATTTAATTATGATGTGGCATGGATCCATTTTTTTGATGGAAGTGTGAATGAAAATGATATGTATCGTGAAGCATTGGCAAATTGGAAATATACACAGTTTGCTAAATCGTATAATACATACTAAAGTTTTTGGCGTGCTTTTTGTTAACAAGTTCTTAAAAAGCACTTAATTAACAAGTTTTTGGCGTGCTTTTTGTTAACAAGTTCTTAAAAAGCACTTAATTAATAAGTTTTTGGCGTGCTTTTTGTTAACAAGTTCTTAAAAAGCACTTGGAACTTTGTTAATAGAACCGAATAGTAGCATCCTTAAACGGCGTAGCAGTCCCCACAAAATTTACATTGCATTCAAATTCACCCACAGGTTTAATTTGTTTTGATTTAATAAGTTCTAAATACTGTATATAGGTCATATCATTGTTAAATACATACATCAAATAGATTAATCCATTTGTATTTGGTTTGGGATGCATTTGATATTCAACTCCTCTTATCTTAATTCGTTCCACTTTGATTTTATCGCTCTTTGGAGCTCCTTTGACTTGGACTCCTTTTTCTTGCGGCCTTTCTTGTCGCTTCATTTGTATTCCTGTATTTTCTATATCAAATTGTAAATCAGGATCAAATAAAACAGTATCAATTGATCCTGCAGGCAAATTCATGCATGCTACATCTTTATTTTCTAATATATTTAATCTACAATCTACTGCTGTTTCTTTCATGATTGTAAGAAACCCATTATTAATTGCGTCTTTTTTAGTACTTATTTCGTATAAGATTTCATCCGATGTTTTACCTTCATCTCTTTGTTTTACCATTTTATCTACAATTGCTCCTTCTGATGGATCGCTACCTTTTAACTGATGCTGTGAAAATACAGTACAATACGTATAAATATCTACTTCACGATCGGCAAGTGGTAGATCTTTATGCGAACAGATACGAACTGCGCGTCCTTTCACTTGTTCTAAACGTACATTATTCCAGTAGGATTCCATGACATGGACTGAGCGACAGCATTTTAAGGAAATACCTTCTGCCCCTGCTCCTGTAATTCCAATGACCCAACAAATATCACCAAATTTATTACCATTTTCTTGAAACTGTGCTACATGTTCCTGAATTTGGGATGGTAATTTATTTACATTGCCATTAAAAATATTCAGGATGAGCGATCGTCTTTCTCGTGTTCCTTCACCTGTAAACAGAATAAACCGTTTCTGTTCAGGACGTTCTTTAAATGATTCTATTGTTTCATCTGAAAAATATGGATTTGCATCACTGCCCTCTATTATAATCTCTGCAAAATCATTTGCTTTTAATGCTACTCCAAGAACTCCTAAACCTTCTATTGTTTTAAACTGGGAATAAACCAAATTACTTCCTTTTGATTGATTAATATTGCTTATCATTTTAGTTAGCTTGCTTGAATATGTTTTTAATTGATCCTCTTCTTCATTTTCGGCTCCATCTGTTATATTTAAATATGAATCACGTTCGTCATTTAATTGTTCCATGACTGCTTTAATTCTAGCATCATAATCGGCTGCATCTCGTTTCTCTTCCTTTTTCTCTTCTTTTACAGGTGCAGGAGCTTCTATGATAACTGGTTTAAAAGAGGCACTTTTCATTACAGGTCGTTTTCTTAAAACAGGTGCAGGAGCAGGAGCAGATGCTTCAGGAGCAGATGCTTCAGGAGCAGGAGCAGGAGCAGGAGCAGGAGTAGGAGCAGGTGCTTCAGAAACAGGAGCTTTACTTTTCATTACAGGTCGTTTTCTTAAAACAGGAGCAGAAGCAGGAGCAGAAGCAGAAGCAGATGCTTCAGGAGCAGGAGTAGGAGCAGGTGCTTCAGAAACAGGAGCTTTACTTTTCATTACAGGTCGTTTTCTTAAAACAGGTGCAGGAGCAGGAGCAGAAGCAGAAGCAGGAGCAGGTATTGCTTCGCTTACTTCTTTTTCTTCATTCATACCACCCTCTTGATGTTCAGAATCAGAATCAGAATCAGAATCAGAATCAGAATCAGAATTAGAATCACTATCAGAATCAGAATCATCACCACCTTCTTGTACTGAAGCAGCATCAGGTACTGTAACTGCAGGTACTGCAACCGCGTCCTGTTCAACCGCAGGTACTATAACCACAGGTACATCCTGTTCAACCGCATCTTGATCCCCATCTTCTTCCTTTATCTGTGCATCCTGATCTTTTTCTTCTTGTAGTTTTTCTCCAAGTTCTTTTGCGTCTATTTCCTTATCCGAAGGAAAAGGACGATCCATTCCTTTAGGAAATGTAAAATTACACAATGCTCTGCTACGAAAACGATAACTAGATGGGATACTTGCACTTGCAATGGCTTCTACAATACTAAATTTATCCTTCCCTTCTTTTCCTTCTGCTGATTGTTCAATTCCAATTTCTCTCAATCGTTCCTTATTATATAATAACAATGAATGAGAACTCATTTCACATCGTACTACTCCATGATCCACTACACGCGGCATATATTCGTCCTTTGAACCCTTATAATATGATATTAATCCTGTAAGACGTTTCTTCAATACAAAATCATTCTTTACAGTAAATTTCTCCAAATCAACAAAATGTGTTTTGAATTCTTCTTCATCTACAGGTAAACGAGGATGCGATGTAAACTTTTCAGAATTTATTTTAAATCCTGCTGCAAGTAACTGTGTTTTAATACGCGGATAAATCTGTACAATATTCTCTTGAGCTTCTTTATTATACTGTACACCTTTTAATACTCCATCTTGATATACTTTTTCATATCCTTCAGGCAAAGTAGATAATAAAATTCGTAGTTTTTGAGTCTGTGGATGAATACGTATAATATCAATACGTACTTCTGTATCTGCAATGGCACGTATTTCTTCTTTTTTATCTTCAGGAAATGTACCGTCTATTATAAATTCAATACACTCAATATATCCTGATAATACATTGGATAAAATAGCAAGTTCTGTAGGGAAATTAATAATAGGCGTACCTGATAGACCAATGATTTTACTATTTCGTGCATCACTGAGAAGTCTGTAAAATAAATATCCACGAACATAATTACGTTGTGTACCGCATACACCTGGTTTCCATCTGCCTGGAACAATTGGTTCTACTGGAATAATTCTTGCACGTCCCTTTTCACTCGGTTTAATATAAGGAAGAATCTTACCATTCATTAAACGAGTTAAATTGTGAATTTCATCAATAATAATGACGGCATCATCAAATATGGTCTTACCTGGAGTAGCACATGCAATTGCTTTTAGTTTTTTAGCACTAATACCGTTATAACTAATAAATGTAATTCGTGAATCAATCATTGCGTTAATTTGTTCACGGATATCAATACGAGCCTGTGGGTCTAATTCTTTATAATTTGGTGGTTTTATGAAATCAGGAATCCAGATAACATTACGAGATTCATCCCGTGCACCAACTTTTGTTAAATAGGCATCTGATAATGACAGAACAGATCGTGCATATAGATATACAACATTCATATCTGATGCGAGCTTTATAGATGTCCAATGATTATTTGTATTAAAATGTTTAAAACCACAGAATGAAACTTCATTAATGAAATTACCACGCAATGATCCAGGTGTCATCACGATAATCTTTTTATTAGACATGCCATAGAGTGCCTCTGCTGCCGCAATAGATGAACATGTTTTGCCTGATCCTAGACCGTGATATACCAGCATCCCACGATAAGGTCCTGCATTTCTCATATATTCACGAATGAATTTCTGATATAAAAAACTTTCTATCCCTTCTTCTATACTTTTTCCTAGTTTTTCACATGCATTCTCATCAAATGTACCGAGTGGAGGAGGTAATGCAAATGTAGCGTATTCTTTCTGAATAAAATCATAAAATCCTGTACGCGTTTGAGGTGTAAATACTTTCGTATCTAATAAATAAGGATCATCTGTCTCTTTCTCGTGCTGCGCCTCTTGATATTCTTGCAATGCTTCATATTCTGGATCATCATATGCTACTGTTAATAAATCTTGAGTTGCTTCATCTATTTCATGATGATCTGGGATTTCTTGTCTGTCTTTTTTGGGTTTTAGAACTGCTTTTTCTGCGACTGCTTTTGCTGCTACTGCTTTTGCTTTAGGAACTCTCGTTCCAGAAAAAGATTGTGCTACTGGTTCTAATACGTTTTTAGGAGCATATTGAACCAATGTAACTGCGCCTACTGGTGCTTTTTGTACAACCGAACAGGGTCTGAATCCAATTCCTTTTGGTTTAATTCCTTTTGGTTTAGCGACAGCATCCTTTGGTTTAGCTGAAGCTAATGCTGGAGCTTCCTTTATTTCATTAAGAGCCTCTGAAGACATCTATCATTTGATGAGATATTATCATTGTATAACAATCACAATATAACATATATGTAGTGCATTTAGCATTTTATAGTAGACGTACAGCATGGAACAACACTGTGTTTTTGATTCTGATCAATGCTAGGAAAGCATGGGTTCTTTAACTTATAGTACGTATCAAATGCAGGTAAATATGGATTTGACATATTATTAACAGTTGATAATGAATTTGCTACAGGATCATTTGTATTGATTGTATAGCATATAGGTAAAATTGTATAGGGGTCCTGTTCTGAAATCAATCCTGCACAATAATTACGTCCTGCAGTCTGGAGTAAAATCTTATCCGAAGAATATGTTTCTGAAGCGCTTCCTGAAGCACCACGATATACACTGGGGAATTTCTGTGATGAACCCGTAGCCAATGACATTTGTTTGCCGCCTCCACCAAAAGAAAAAGTTCCATCACCATTCGGGCAAACAGGTTCAGTCGGAACACTTGTTTGCACAATCCCCGTACATGTAGGGAGTCCTTTAATGTATTTAGAGGATTGAATTTGATTTCTCCATATCATAGTACTAGAGTCTACAGGATTACTGCGATTTATATAGATTGTTTGCTGTTGTTGACGAAGTTTAGTGATTTGACTAGCGTCCATTCTATTTAGATCTAGTTTTGATTGTTTTGATTGTTTTGATTCTTTATAGGAAGAATCGCAAGATTATTCTTTATAGGAATGATTATTAAATCATTCTTCATAGGGAGAATTATTCTATGAATAATTATTCTTCATAGGGAGAATTATTCTATGAATAATTATTCTTCAAACAATTTCATTGCAATTCGCGATGCTTCTTGTTCAGCTACTTTCTTATTCTTTGCAGTAGCAGTACTAATAATATTATCACTAGGATCCAGTACAGCCATCACAAATGTTTTATCATGAGATGGTCCTGATACAGATAATTCTTTGTATCTCGGTGGAACATGATAAAGTGCTTGAAATTTCCTTAACAACTGATCCTTGTAGTTCGTATCCTCCATAATAATTTGAACAAAATCAATGTGCTTTTCAACAATACTTACAATGAAATCATTGCATTGCTGCAGACCAAATCCTACACCTTCTTCTTGTAAATACATTGCTCCAATCCATGCTTCAAACATAGATCCTAAAATACGCAGATTATTACGTCCATCGCATACATCTTCCATATGACGACTCAACACAATCAATGGACTCATTCCAATGTCTTTTGCAAGTTGGCCCAGTTGTTTATTGTTTACAATTCGTGATAAAATACGTGTCAAGAATCCTTCACCATATCCAGGATAACGCTTAGAAACATAAGTAGCGATGACTAGTCCGAGCACACGATCTCCCAAGAATTCCAGTTCTTCATTGTCAAATTTATACAATGGAAGACAATTGTCTGGACGCGGAGCAATAATAACTTCTTCACCATTTTCGGCATGTTCTTGCCATACATCAGGACGATCTACGTAGGATTTGTGACAGCAGGCTTGAGAGAATAAATTAAACTTTTGAATACGGCCTTTCCAGCCATACCGTTTAAGAATCGGGATCGCATCTGAAGGAGTGAGCTCCCGATTCTTAGAATTCCACGGATTAAAGATTTTAGCTTCCATTTTTGTCTTTCTGTTAATATTATATTGTGTCAATTTTTTAAGTGGTTTTTAACATACTTTTTAACAGAAAGCCTTATAGATATGTCTATTGGTAACAAAATGATTTCCATAGCTAAACAAAAAGGTTTAACAAGTGAATCAGAGATTATTGATATCGGTGGAGAACTCTATTTTATAGGTACAGCCAATACACAAAACATTCGTGCACAAAATGCTACAAAAGGTATACGCTCATATGATACTTTTAAAAATATATACGGGGAATCATCTACAAAATTATGTAAAAAGTATTTGTTTATTGGCCATCCTGATATCATTGTTACACGCAGGAATAGTGAAAAGAAACAACTTATTGCCATATTAAATAAGGGTCTTGAATTTTTCAATGAATTAATACAAGAATATGACAAAAATATAGATTCCATTTCAAAACGACATCCCTATGGTAATACGATACCTGCTGAGAAAATATATAATAAGATCAAAGAACTTATTTTATATATGCAGTCTGCAAAAAAAGGGACAGATGATGTACTCAATAATAATGATAAACAAAAGATTCTTGTTTATATTGCATGGTTTCTGTTGCATCGTGATGAAACGGATCAGTATGAGTTTACAGATGAATTTGACAAAGTAGTAGATGCAATTAATAAGATACGTATTGATCATATTGAAGAAGGAATTCGTGCATTACAAGGTCCCACATATGCCAAGTTATTCACACCATTTGATCATATGGATAAAACTACTACATACAGTGAAGCCGTTATAAAAGCTGGTCAAAAAGGTGGCAAGCACATGCATGATATTAATGAATTATTACGATTACTTTATCTTCGTACTCATATTGATACAGATATTAATCTTGATGACGAGGAAAAATGTATGTATATGGATGAATCATTCAAAGAGAATATGTTACCCATTTTTGACTACTTTTCCGATACCGATCCACTCTTTGCAAAAATGGAACGAATTGTATCTGGATTAGAGATCTCTCTAGATATTCTAAAAGAATTACAGATAATATTGGCTGTCTGTAATTCTAGTAGACACTTCTATAAAATAACAAATGTGAGTTCATCTGTTATTTCATTCCTAGAAGATCTCATTGAACAGATTGATCATTCAGATAAGCCTTTGCAAAAACAGTGCCATATCTTTATAGACGATGATGTCTTTATCTATTATGGTGATATACGTAGATTGAAAAATATTAAAACAGTCACGCCTGTTGATTACGACGATATTGAACTAGATGGATCAATTCCTAAATGTAAGTCGCAATCCTATTCCTATAAAAGCACAGGATATATCTCACATGATGAACTTGCAATGAGTATACTTGCATTATCTAAATATCTTATGACTAATTAAATGGATCCTGCTACCAATCGTCTTCTTCTTAAAGTAAAATATAGTTTCTATTGTGCCTTGGTTTTCTTCTTATTTGCAAATCCTGAAACAACCTATGTTCTTCAATACGTATTTGGCGAATATAGTCCTACGTATGGTTTGTTTTTTCATACTATCTTGTTTTTTATTACTGTTCTTGGATTAATGCTCTTACCGAGTGAATAGCGCAGCAATCTTTGCTTCTTGTTCTTCCGAATACTTCAGATGGTATTTCTTCTTGTAAATGATCATCTGAGCCATTATATCAGCAATAATTTCTGTATGATACTGTTGAATATACACATATAATTCTGTATATTCAACTTTATCTCTTTCTGTAAAGGATGGATTCCACACTTTTGGCATTGTACTATATTATTAATATAGACAATGTTTTATATTCTGGCATCTAGATAGTAAATGAAATATTTGTTAGTACTATTCATTCTAGCGTTATTTCTTGTTCTGTTGCGGTTTACTCGGTATGGTCAAGGCTTTACTAATGAGTATGAGAATGAAGGGTTCCAATCTGCTACATCAGTCGTAATTTGTAAAGCAGACTGGTGCGGACATTGCAAACAGGCTGCTCCTGAATTCAAAAAGTTAGTTGATGCATCTCCTATTAAATTACAAAATGGAAGCATAGCAAATGTAACCATTTTGGATGCTGATGCGGATAAAGATAAACTAGCTGCTTATAAAGTGAGAGGATATCCTACAATTTTAGTAAATAATGGGGCTGATCCAATAGAATACCCGGGTGAAAGGACCTATAATGGGGTTATTGAATATTTAAATAACATGTAAGTATTATACACAGTTGGATATTTTACTTTGAATAAAATTGATTTATAAATACACCTATATAAAAGTATAAAATGTCGTGCTGTATTATTAATTGCATTCATCCACATATACCGCGTGGTAAATATTGTGAAATACATAGATCCTCAAAACTTTGTGTTGAACATGGATGCAAAAAGGGCGCACGAAATGGATCCGATAAATGTAAAGCACATGGAGGTGGGATAAGATGTGTTGAACCTGGATGCAGTAAAAGCGCACAAGGTAAAACTGATAAATGTGTTGAACATGGAGGTGGTACAAGGTGCGTTGAACCTGGATGCAAAAAGAGCGCAGCAGGTAAAACCGATAAATGTAAAGCACATGGAGGTGGTGCAAGATGTATTGAACCTGGATGCAAAAAGAGCGCACAAGGTAAAACCGATAAATGTGTTGAACATGGAGGCGGTACAAGGTGCGTTGAACCTGGATGCAAGAAGAGTGCACGAAGTGGATCCGATAAGTGTATTGAACATGGAGGCGGATTAAGATGTCCTCATTGCATTGACTGGATTGATTCAAGAGGTGGAAAAGCAAAATATGACAATTATTGTGCCACATGTTTTAAACGACACTTTCCAGATGATCCACGTTCAATAAGAATATATGAACATACAAAAGAAATCCGAGTAAGAAATGCAATAATAGAAGCATCTTCTACAAACCCATTATTCAAAGGATTTGTACATGATCGTTCGCTATACACTGGAAACTGTGACTGTACTCATCGTCGCAGAGTAGATCATCGTAAATTAATAGGAAATACGATCTTAGCAATTGAGACAGATGAATTTGCTCACAGAACGTATGATGAAAAAGATGAAGAAATCCGTTATGATGATTTATATATGATTCATAGCGGAAAATGGATATATATTCGGTTTAATCCTGATGTAACAAGGACGCAACAGACAGATATTGAAGATCGTATTGATGTATTAATACATGTAATAGAACAACAGATAGAACGAATCTTGTCAGACGAAAATATAGAATTAGTTGAAATTATTAAATTATTTTACTAAAAGTTATAAGCTGTTCCGTCGTTTCACTCTCGGTAACATCTTCATATAAGTATGAACCGCTTCCTTTCCTTTCTGAATCGTCTCTTGTTTCACCTCTTTCGTCAATGAAAAGTCTATAATATTAACTTGACCCAACATAATCTGAATACAATGACTGCTATACAATGTAGATTCACATTCCATTTTATTGACGTACATAATACTCAACGGTCGCAACAAGTACTCTTCAAATTCAATAGTTTCTTTAGACTCCACAGAAGTACGTATCAATATACCGAGCGTTCTCGTCTGTTCTTCTTTGGATAAGATAAACAATGGATAATTACTGATCACAGCTCCATCCACCAGAAAGTGTCCTGTTTCAGGACAGACAAATGGTTGATAATACAGCGGAACAGACATAGAAGCACGAATTGCATTAGCAATAGAATAGTTTGGAGTATCATATGGGCTACAGATAAATGGTTTGCCCTTATTCAGATCCGTAGCCACAATTCGCAGTGAAATATTGTATTTTTCTTGACATTCCTTGAATGTAAATTCAGATGATAGACCTTTGATATGCAGACATGCAGTAATCATCCGATATAGCCTATCACCTGTATCTAATCCGTAATTAAGCACTAGTCCCGGAATGGAATCAACCTCTTTGATATGGTTAAAGTCAAAATTCAGACAGAATTCTTCTAGTTCTTCCAATGTGTATCCGATACAAAGACACATGGAAATGAATCCTCCCGCTGACACTCCCATCCATTCTTTTACAGTCTCTAAGGATATATGCTTAGATAATTCTTGAAGTGCTCCAATATGCGCAGAGACAGTCACGCCGCCTCCTGATAAATAGATACGATAAGGAATCATTTATTTGCCGATGTGAAAGTAATATACGCATTTTGAGCACAGTAAGTAATGGCAGAAGAGACTCCTCATTTAGATCCTAGTCAGTTATATG
>Ga0187844_10000570_pt1 | contig 28779 bp, 30 predicted proteins | sample SpaLakP09_SKY_50_FD_134517 | JGI IMG/M metagenome (GOLD analysis project Ga0187844, IMG submission 134517) | Oligotrophic lake water microbial communities from Sparkling Lake, Wisconsin, USA - SP09_SKY_50 | ecosystem: Environmental > Aquatic > Freshwater > Lake | place: USA: Sparkling Lake... | reverse complement strand
GGACTGGGCTTCATGGCGCGTGAGAGCGCAGTGCCCGCGCCATGAAGCCCAGTCCGAACGCGAGCATGCCCAGGATCAGCAAGGTGTCCCACAGGCTGGTGCGCTGGAAGTAGATGCTCAGGTTCATCAGCACGCCCGCCACGATGATGGCCAGGCCCGTGCCGGTGAGCAGCCAGCCGACGAAGGAGCGGCCGCTGAACGCGAGCAGGCCGACGCCGAACAGGAACGGCAACAGCGACAGCCCGAATGCGTTGTAGCCCCACAGCTGCCAGCCGCCCGTCGTCACCTGCACGCGCTGCGTCAGCAGGTAGAAGCCGACCACCGCCAGCACGAAGCCGATCACGAATTCGCCGAGCCCGCCCGGCGTGCCGCCCACGTTCTTCACTTCCATCGATGGTTTCCCCGGGAATGGCTGGATCTGTGCGGAAGCGCGGAGCCTTGTAGCGGGATTTTCACCGCAAAGGCGCAAAGGGAAAAGAAAGGACGCAAAGATTCAAGGAAACTCTGCATAGGGTTCTGTCGGGGCAGAGCCCCTCCTACAGGAGCAGATACCTGTAGGAGGGGCTCTGCCCCGACCGCACCGCCCGAAGACCTATGCAGCCCATCCTTGAGCATAAGAAGAAACGGACGGGGCAAGAGAAGCGAGGCACGCGGCCGGACATCGCCGTTGCCTGAAAATACTCTGCGACCTCTCTTTTCCCTTTGCGCCTTTGCGGTGAAAACCCCTCTACACGACGTACCCGGCCACCGCGACCTGCTACTCCCGCAATGCCGGCAACGCCTCGCCCTGAGCAACAAAGGTCAGCGCCTCGCCGTTGTTGCAGTAGCGCAGTCCGGTCGGCCGCGGTCCGTCTTCGAACACGTGCCCCTGGTGTCCGCCGCAGCGCGCACAGTGGTACTCGGTGCGCGGATAGCCGATGTGGTGGTCCACCTTGGTCTCCAGCCGTCCGGGAATCGGATCCCAGAAGCTCGGCCAGCCGGTGCCGCTTTCGAACTTGGTGCCGGATTCGAACAGCGGCAGGAAACAGCCCGCGCAGACGAAGGTCCCCGCGCGCTTCTCGCGGTTGAACGGATGGATACCGCAGACTTCGGTGCCTTCCGAGCGCAGCACGCGGAACTGCGCGGGTGTGAGCAGCTTGCGCCACTCCTCTTCGGTCTTTTCGAGTCGCGTGAAGGTCGGCGTGGTCATGTTCTGGATCTCCGTTCGCCATGCCCTGCGGGCGTGGAAGGGAAACAAGCGTAGCGGCGCATCCCGCAAGCTGCCACGCTTTGCACATGACTTCGCATACCCAATCGTCCCGCGCTGCGTGGGTGCTGATGCTCTGCGCCGCCGGCATCCTGTTCATCACCACCGGTGCGCGCCAGACGCTCGGCCTGTTCGTGATGCCGCTCAAGGAAAGCACCGGGATGTCGATCGCCTCGATCAGCTTCGCGCTGGCGATCGGGCAGTTCGTCTGGGGTGCGGTGCAACCGGTGTTCGGCGCCATCGCCGACAGCCACGGTTCGCGGCCGGTGATCGCCGGCGGTCTGGTGCTGCTGGCCATCGGCATGGCGCTGGCGTCGCTGGCGGATACGCAGTGGATGCTGATGCTCTCCCTGGGCGTGATTTCCGCGGCCGGCGCGGGCGCTGCGGGCTTCTCCATCCTGATCGGCGCGACCAGTGCGAACCTGCCGCGGGAGCGTCGCTCGTTCGCAGCAGGTTTCATCAACGCGGGCTCCTCGCTCGGCCAGTTCGCGTACGCCCCCATCACGCAGGCGCTGATCTCCGCGTTCGGATGGGCCTCGGCCATGCTGGCGCTGGCGGTCAGCGCGCTGGCGGGGCTTCCGCTGATCAGCAAGCTCGGCAAGGGCGTGGCCTCGGCCGCCACCGACCATGCGTCGTCGATGGGGCTGCGCGCGCAGCTTCGACACGCGCTGCGTGATCGCAGCTACCTGCTGATCCACGCCAGCTACTTCACCTGCGGCGTGCACATCGCCTTCCTGGTGACGCACCTGCCGGGCGAGGTTGCGTTGTGCGGGCTGCCGGCCGGCGTGTCGGCCACCGCCATCGCGCTGATCGGCCTGTTCAACGTGGCCGGCAGTCTCGGCGCGGGCTGGCTGGGATCGCGGGTGCGCATGCGCAGCATCCTGTTCTGGATGTACGCGGGCCGGGCGATCTCCATCGCGATCTACCTGGTGTCGCCGCGCACGCCGTTGACCTTCTACGTCTTTGCCGCCGCGCTGGGCGTGAGCTGGCTGGCGACGACACCGCCGACGGCGGGCCTGGTGGGCAAGCTGTTCGGCACGCGCTACCTCGCCACCCTGTTCGGCCTGACCTTGTTGTCGCACCAGACCGGCGCGTTCTTCGGCGCCTGGCTGGGCGGCGTCACGATTTCGCGCTTCGGCGATTACGGCTGGATGTGGATCGCCGACATGGTGCTGGCCGCCTTCGCGGCCCTGCTGTGCCTGCCGATCCGCGAGGCCCAGGTGCTGCGGCCGGCCACCGCCGCGGCCTGATGGCTCGGAGTTTGCAGCCGGAACCCTGCGGCATCGGGGAGCAGCGCGGCTCCTGAAGGTCGGTCCGGGAATCGGGCTCGTCCCGGCGCTGCGCGAATTCGCCCCGGAGCCCAGCATGAATGCACCCCGTCACCGCCTCTCGCTGATTGCCGTCGCCGTCCTGAGTCTCGGCGCGCCCGTCGTCGACGCCCGCGCCAGTTCGCTGGCCGCGATGCTCGACCAGGTTCCTGCGCCGCCGCTCGACGTCGGCACCGCGATGAGCTGGATCGAGAACGGCAAGGTCGTCTCTCCCCAGTACACCCAGCTCAAGCAGGCCATCGACACCGAGCGCGCCGCCATCGCCGCGCTGAACGGCGGCACCGCGCCCGCGCCCGGCGTCGCACCACCATCGAGCGCCGGGGAACCGGCCGAGGTGCAGATCGCACTCAAGGCGTACAGCGACTACCTCGAAGCCAATTCCGGCAAGCAGGACCCGGCCTCGGCCGTCGGCAAGCGCGCGCGCTGGCTGCACGCGGCGATGCGCGACAGCCTCACCGCCCTGCTCAAGACCGTGAAGCCCTGCCCCGTTCCCTGTTCGGATCCGGCGGCCGTGACGCAGAACCAGCCGCTCGAGCCCAAGCGCAACGAGCTGGCCGCGCAGGATCTGCGGCAATGGAACACGCTGTTCCTGGACTGGCAGGCCAAACGCCGCGCCATCGTCGCCGACGGACAGGCGCGGATCGCGGCGACCGGTGACGGCGCCAAGGCGACGACACCGGCCGGACGCGCGGGCCTGGCGAGCTACCGCGCCGCGATGCTGCGCGAAGTCGAGGTCACGCTGTCGGTCACGGAGCTGGCGCTCAAGCGCGTCAACGCCATCGAGACCGGCGATGTCGATGCGGTCAGCGGGTCGACGTACGTTCCGAAGGGCGCGGCGAAGAAGTCGTAGGCGGCCCATGGATCCTCTGCACAGGTTCCTGTCGGGGCAGAGCCCCTCCTACAAGTCGCTGATCCTGTAGGAGGGGCTTTGCCCCGACTACTTGAGGCGCGCGCCGCGCCCGTCGTCGCTCACGCGTTTCGCGTGAGCCTCGCTGCCCGTTCCCTGTGCCGGATCGGGAAGCGAGGCGCTCAGCGCTGACAAGCCCTACAGACCTTTCAGCAGAAACTCCCGAATCACGCCGTCGCTGTGCATGCCGTCGGTGCGCAGCGCATATGCACAAGCCATTTCGAGAACGCCGTCCTTGAACGTCAGGCTCATGTCGCTCTTGTCGACGACGTTTTTGAGACGAACCAGACGAATGCCGTCCCTGACGGCCTCCTTGCCCATCTCGTCCATGCAGATCATGCGCAGCGCCATGTTCAGGCGATGGCAGGAAAGGTTGTCCAGGTAATTCAGCGCTTCCCCGTCGTTGCCGAAGCTGTCCCAGTCCACTTCATAGGGAATCGGCTTGCCGCAGATTTCCTTGATCTCGAGGACACGCTCCGGAAGGGTCGTCTCCTGAAGCTCCTTGATCTTGCGTCGCTCGTTCAGACCCATCGGCGTTGCTCCTTGCGTGCAGGTTTCGGGCGGATCAATGACTCACTGCGCACCTGCCGGATAGAAGTTCTTGAGTGTCGCGATGTCGCCCGGCATGAGTCCATCGAGTCCTCCCATTCGCGGCTGACAGGGCAGAGCCTTCTTTGTCGTCTTGTTGATGGCTACCAGCGTCGGCTTCGTTTCGTCTATCCCCGTCTGGTTAGGGAAATAATGCATGGTTGAACAGAAGTCGTAGCCGCCAAACGGCGTGCATGGCGTGAACGGACCGCAGGCTTTGGGCATCGGATCGGTCTTCAGCGGAATCCGGATCCGATAATCGCAGTACCGTTTGACGTTTTTCCACATCACCTCGACAAAATTGCCGCGGTCATCTCTTTGATGCTCGTGACCCAGGCCGGCCGCATGTCCCATCTCGTGGAGAATGACGCCCTTGGGTGTCGCAGCGCCGAACCTCGCCAGTAGTGTCCCCAGACCGATGTTCACGTTCAGCTCCTGCTTCCCATTGGGTGAATCCCTGCCCGTGCGACTCCTGTTGATGTCGCCGGTCATCGTGAAAACCACGCGACTTGCGTCCTGATCCGTGGCTGGCCTCCACGTGACGTGACCTTTCAAAACTGTGTTCCACTGCGTGATCGCGCTCAGCACGATTTCCTGGCTTGGGTCGGGAGGCACCACTTCAAATTCGTTCATGGCCGCAAGCGTCTGCCCCTTGGGATCGACCCGGGCATCCGCACCTTTCCAGCCGAATCGTTTGAGCTGGAATTTCTGAATCGCGTCCTGCGTTTTCTTGCCTGCCAACCCGTCAACTTTCAACACGGGGGATGGGCCCGCTTCGGCAACCGGAATCTTGTTGAGCAGCTTCTGGATGGCGCGCACGTCGCTGTCCAGATTCCCGGCACCGGTCGCTTTACCGCGCAGACCGACCCAGGCGGAAATCGACACCGCAGCACTCTTGGGGCGGAATCCTGTTCCCCATTCGAATGGGATGATTCCCTTCGGCCATACCCGGCTTTTGTCGCTGACGAAGTTGCCCATCCGACGTCCTCCGTATCAACCTGCGAAGCAGGATAACGACGATCGGATATCGGAACTGTCTACTGAATCACACTTGCACGGAGAAGCGCGCGACGGCCGCGGCCATCGTGAAAATGATGCGGATCATGCTCGCCTGTCGCGGCAACACGGTCGGGAAGATCGGAGCATCGCGACAGGCCGGCGTTCGCTGTCTTGTCTTGCGACCCGGTCGGGACGGCGCCGCCCTCAGGGCGCGATCGCCGGCACGCGTCGCGTCGACAACAGGTAGATGCCGACCAGCACCAGCCCGGTACCCGCGCCCTGCATGGCGGTCAGCGGCTCGCCCAGGATCCACCACGCCAGGAACAGCGTGGAGATCGGCCCGATCATGCCGGCCTGTGCGGCGTTGCCGGCTCCTGCACGAGCGACACCGAACATCGTCAGGAACACGGGCAGCGCGGTGCACAGCGAGGCGTTGATCGCCGACAGGCTCCACACCTCGGCGCTCTGCCGGAACAGCGACAACGGCTCGCGCAGCACCAGGTACTGACCGATGCTCAGGATCGACGACATGCTCATCGCCAGTGCCACCAGCCGCAGCGTGCCGACGCGCTGGATCAGCTCGCCCGAGTACAGCAGGTAGATGGCGTACAGCACGGCGGCGGCGAGCACGAAGCCGGCACCGAGCACGACGTTGGCGCCGCCCAGCGAGACGTCGTGCGAGAACACCAGCACGATGCCCGCGTAGGCGAATCCCATCGACAGCCATTGCCGGCCGGTGACGCCGCGCTTGAACACGAACACGCCCAGCAGCAGCACGAAGCTCGGCGTCAGGAACAGGATCAGGCGCTCGAGCCCCGCGGTGATGTACTGCAGGCCGATGAAGTCGAGCATGCTCGAGCCGTAGTACCCGATCACGCCCAGCATCCCCACGCGCATGAGGTCGCGCCGCGACAGCCGCGGCGAGCGCACGCTGGTCCACAGCGCCACCAGCAGGAACACCGGCGTGGCCAGCAGCATGCGCAACGCGAGCAAGGTCACCGCGTCGATGCCTTCGCGGTAGAGCAGCTTGGCGACGACGGCCTTGGCCGAGAAAAAGACCGCGCCGGCCGAGGCCAGGAGGATGCCGCTGAGGTAGTGCGCGTGCGGCGGATGGGTCGGCGCCGGGGCCGAGGCGGGAACGGAGGACATGACCGAATTATCGGTCACGCGCGCACGACCCGTGTCAGCCCTCAGATCGCGACCGACCAGCGCGGCAATGAACACGGTCGAACGGTGGACCAAAACCTTCAGTTCCGCGGATCGCGGCCGACAGTCATTCCACGGCTCAACGACGTCAGGGCGCGGACCAACATGCGTCCCACAAAGCGATGACCGACGCCACCGACGCCGGATCGAACCAGGGGACCACCGCCATGAGCACTTGCCATTCCATCCGACGCGGAATGCTCGGGGTCCTGCTGCTGGCGGGCACCGCATTCAGCCCCGCCCAGGCCCGGTTGCAGGGGCCCGATCTTCAGCTCTCGGAACGGCTCGCGCTGGCACCGCAGCAGGAAATCGCCGAGCAGATGTCGGCGACGAGCCTGTCGCTGAAGTTCTCCGACGACATCGGCAACAGCGTCATCCGCGAACTGGTGCTGGTCAGTGGCGAAGCCCTGGTCGGCACCGACTACGTCTACGGCGCCGACAGCGAGGATGCGGTCGACTGCTCGTCGCTGGTACAGCGCATGTACCGCAGCGCCGGCATCGAAATGCCCCGAACCACGCGTGAAATGATCCACCTCGGCAGCAAGGTGGACACGCAGGATCTCGCCGCCGGCGACCTGCTGTTCTACCGCTGGGGCCGCAGCGGCCTTCACGTCGCGGTGTACCTGCCGGGCGGTCGCATCCTCCACGCGTCCAGCCAGCAGGGCGAAGTCGTCGTCAGCCAGCTGAACTCGGCCTGGCAGCGCCGCATGGTCGGCGCACGCCGGGTCATCTGAAGGCGCCGGCGAACCTCCTCAATCGGGAAAGGTAGTTCAACGCAAAGGCGCAAAGGGAATCTTTAGGGATGGTCTGCATCGGCCCCTCCTTTGCGCCTTTGCGTTGAAACTTTTTTCTCGGTCCCACCCCGATTTCCAGCTTCAGTCCCGCAGCGCCTCGGCGATGGCGCGCGATTCTTGCTCGATGCGACGCCGCACCTCCGGACGTTCGCGTGGCGGACCCGCCAGGGTCGCGAGATGCCAGATCATGCGTGCCACCGTGGCGTATCGATCGCCGGGATAGCGCGGGATCACGTGAATGTGGACGTGCGGCACGCTCTGGCTCGCGTCCTTTCCATCGTTGACCAGAAAGTGCTGGGCCGAACTGCCGAGTGCGCGACGCTGCGCGCGACCGATGCGCACCGCGGTCTCCCACAGATGCGCGTGGACCGGCGCATCGAGTTCCTCCAGCGTGGCGACCGACTGTCTTGGCACCACCAGCGTGTGCCCACGGGCAATCGGATTGATGTCCATGAACGCGACGCACAGCGCGTCCTGGTAGACGAAGCTCGCCGGAATCTGGCCGGCGATCAGGCGATCGAAGATGGTCATGTACGAATCCTGCCACGCACGACATGATCCAGTTCACGTCCGACGCGTCGATGTGCGCAGTGTCGACACATCGACGCTTTAGACTCTGCGACGTGCCATCTGGCGCCCCCTGAACCACCACGGACACTCCCATGGCCAACCTCCTCGACCGCGCCCGGAACATCCTGCTCACGCCCAAGACCGAGTGGCCGCTGATCGCCAGCGAGACCGACACCGTCAAAGGGCTCTATACGCGCTACATCCTGATCCTCGCCGCCCTGCCCGTCATCGCGAGCTTCGTGAAGATGAGCCTGATCGGCACCGGCGTGCCGATCTTCGGCGTCAGCTTTCGCGTCGGCATCGGCCTGGGACTGGTGCAGGCCGTCGTGACCTACGGGCTGTCGCTGGTGTCCGTTTACGTGCTGGCCCTGATCATCGACGCGCTCGCACCGACCTTCGGCGGACAGAAGGATGCCGTGCAGGCGCTCAAGACCGCGGCCTATTCCAACACGGCGGGTTGGGTTGCCGGCATCGCGATCGTGGTTCCCTGGGTGGGCGGACTGATCGCATTGGCCGGCTCGATTTACGGCGCCTACCTGCTCTATCTCGGCTTGCCGCACACGATGCGCACCCCGACCGACAAGGCGGGCGGCTACACGGCCGTCGTGTTCCTGATCGCCTTCGTGCTGGGCATCGTGATCGCCTCCATCGCCGGCGCCATCGGCGGCGCGGCGAGCATGGGCGCGCTTTCGCAGGGCAGTGGCGTGGAGATCAGCACCGACCACGGCACGGTCACGATCGACGAGGGCTCGCTCGGAAAATTCGAGCAGATGGCCAAGAACATGGAAGCCGCCGGCCAGAAGATGGAGGACGCCGCCAAGACCGGCGACTCGAGCGCGCAACAGGCGGCACTCGGCGAGGCCCTGGGCACGATGCTGGGCGGCAACGACGGCAAGACGGTCGAGGCGCTCAAGCCCGAGCAGATCAAGCCCTTCGTTCCCGACGAACTCGGCGGCCTGCCGCGCACGAGCTACAACGTCGAGCGCAACACGGTGATGGGGCTGCAGATCGCCAACGGCAAGGGCAGCTATCGCGACGCCTCGGGCGAGCGTTCGCTCGATCTCGAGATCACCGACACCGGCGGCATGAAGGGCCTTGCGATGTTCGCGGGCTGGTCGCTGGTGCAAACGGAAAGCGAATCGGACCAGGGCTACGAGCGGGTCTACAACGACGGCGGCATGCGCGTGCACGAGCAGTGGGACACGTCCAGCCGCAGCGGCACGTTCGACCTGATCGTGGCGGATCGATTCCTCGTGAAGCTGCAGGGGCGCGGCATCGAGATGGACGACATCAAGAAGGCCGCGAAGTCGCTCGACCTGTCGGACCTCGCCGCGCTGAAGAACGAAGGCACCCAGCCGTAACCCGTAGCCCGGGTGAAACCCGGGGTTGCGCTCGATATGCGAAGGAACCCCCGGGTTTCACCCGGGCTACGGTCGCCTACAGGTACTTCACGCCGGTGAGTGTCTCGGAGACCGACCAGAGCTGCGCCGCAGCCTGCACATCTCGCGCGGCTTTGCGGCATCCGACCTTCACCGGGTACCCGCCGATCTGCTGGAAGCCGCCCGGCCCGTAGTAGTCGCCGGTGCCGACGTCCGGCGCCGTGGCCGCGTAGAGCGTCGGTAGCGCGCCCATCGCAGCGCTCTGGCCGAACAAGCTGTTGCCGATCTTCATCACGGCGCTGCCGAACGAAGACTTCTCCTGCTGCGGACCGACGAGCTGCAGGTTCGTCGCCGAATATCCGGGATGCGCCGCGGCTACGACGACGCCGGCGGAACTGGCCTGCAGCCGGCGCACGAGCTCGAACGTGAACAGCAGGTTCGCCAGCTTGCTCTTCCCGTAGGCGTCCCACTTGTTGTAGCGGGCTCGTTCGAAATTCGGATCCTCCAGGTTCATGCCGCGCGTCCAGCGATGCGCGAGGCTCGCCAGATTCACGATGCGGGAATCCTTCGTCGCCACCAGCTTCTGCATCAGCAGTCCGGTCAGCGCGAAGTGACCGAGGTGGTTGGTGCCGATCTGCATCTCGAAGCCATCGGCAGTCTTCTGGAAGGGCACCGCCATCACACCCGCGTTGTTGATCAGCAGATCCAGCCGTGAATGGCGGGACGAGAATTCGCTCGCGAAGCGCCGCACCGAGGCGAGATCCGCAAGGTCCAGTGCCATCAGCTCGGCATCCGCATTAGGCCTGCGGCGCTTCACCTGGGCCAGCGCGTCGGCGGCCTTCGCCGGATTGCGACAGGCCATGACGACCTTCGCGCCGGCGCTGGCCAGCGCCACCGCCGTCTCCAGCCCCAGCCCGCTGCTCGCACCGGTCACGACCGCGACGCGGCCCGCCTGCGAAGGCATCTGCCGTGTATCCCAGTTCGTCGCCATCGTATGAATTCCCTTTTGTGGTGCGGGCTCGCCCGCATGGCAGCCCTGCCGATATTCCGGCCGAATGCGAGCGGGCACGATAGCGCCGCAGCGACAGGTCGCACGGCGCAGACGCATATCCATCACCGGGGAATGACATGTCCATCGACGTCGTCGCAGAAGGATTCAGCTACCTCGAATGCCCGCGCTGGCATGAAGGCCGCCTCTGGCTCTCGGATTTCTACCAGCACGAAGTGGTGGCGATCGCGAGCGACGGCACGCGGGAGATCATGGCGCGCGTGCCGCAACAGCCTTCGGGTCTCGGCTTCCTGCCCGACGGACGCGCGCTGATCGTCTCGATGTGCGATCGCAAGGTCCTGCGCCGCGAGCATTCGGGCGAACTCGTGCTGCACGCGGACCTCATGCATCTGGCGCCCTGGCATCTCAACGACATGATCGTCGACGCGAAGGGGCGGGCTTACGTCGGCAACTTCGGCTGGGACCTGATGAGCGGCGCGCCCGCGCAAACGACCTGCCTGATCCGCGTCGATCCGGATGGTCGCGCGAGCGTCGCCGCAGAGGATCTGATGTTCCCCAACGGCACCGGCATCACCGCCGACGGCAAGACGATGATCATCTCGGAATCCTTCGCGGGCCGGCTTACTGCGTTCGATATTGCGGCCGACGGCACGCTCTCGGGCCGTCGCGTCTGGGCACAGCTTGGCGACGTGCCGACCGAATTCCACGGCGACATCCCGGACACCGTCTCGGTGCCGGATGGCCTGTGCCTGGACGCGGAGGGTGCGGTCTGGGTGGCCGACGCGATCCGTCACTGCGTCGTTCGCGTTGCCGAGGGAGGCCGCGAACTGGATCGTGTATCGACCGGCGAGATGGGCGTCTACGCCTGCATGCTCGGCGGCACCGACGGCCGCACCTTGTACATGTGCGCCGCGCCCTCGTTCGTGGAGAGCGAACGCAAGGGCACGCGGGATGCCAAGGTGCTGTCGACGCGGGTGAAGGTGCCTCACGCCGGCCTGCCCTGAGCCGCAGGCGTCAGTTCGCCAGACCCCAGACCTTGCGGATGGGCGAACGGTTTTCTTCTGCGCAAGGTAGATCCGCTGCGACGCGCGAACCCGATCCGAAGGCGGCGAGCCACAGCGACGCGAGTCGGCGGGGATCGCTGGAAGCCAGGGCCCGGATGCGACCGCTTTCCGCATTCGCTGCCCGTCGCGCAGGCTCCTCGAGGTAGGTCGCCAGCGTGGAGGCGAATTCGCCGTCCGGGATCGCGCTGCCGAAGTGGGCGTAGCTCGGAATCGGATCGGCCACCACCGCCAGGCCCGCGCGAAACGCCGATACCGCCCGGTTGTCGCTCTTCGACGCGGTGAACTCGTTGGGCGCGGCCGGGATCAGCGCGATGTGCTGCGCGCCCAGCAGCATCTCGAAGGTCCAGGGATCCCATTCGACATAGCGCTGCGCGACGGCGGCGGGCGCGATCCACTCGCGGTACCGCGCGCGGCTGTTGCTGATGACGGTCAGATGCAGCGGGAAGCGCTGCGCGAGGCGTGCGATGTCGGGGACCACGCGCGCCAGGTCGACCATGCCGGAGCGGTTGTTGCGGCCCGAGGCGTTGCCGAACCACACGAGGCGAGTGACGCCGTCGGGCACCGACATCACGCGCGCCTGCTCGCGGCGACGCTTCCACAAGATCGACGGAACGCGATACAGCGGCAGTGGCTGCATCGAGAGATCGTCGGCCATGTCACCGATCACCGTCGCGGCAACGGCATCCGGACATTCACGGGCCACGATCTGCACCAGCGGCTGCGCCGACACGGTGATCGCATCCGCCAGCGCCACCAGCGCGCGCAGGTTGGCGACGCGCGCCGCATCCTTTCGATCGCCTGGCGCGACCACGAAATGCTGGTCGCACAGATCCACGACCACGCGTCCGCCGCGCGCCTTGAATGCACGGGTCACGCGCAGCGTCTTGTCGTCGTAGCGCTTGCTCAGCACCAGGCAGCGGTAGCGCTGCGCCTGACGCGGATCGAACCAGGTGGCGGGTACGCCCCGATCCGTGAGCGCTCGCAGCACGACGGCGCCACGAATCCGCGTGCTCGCCACCTTCAGGTCGGATGACTTGCACCACCAGCCGATCAGGCCCTCGGAAAGGGCTTTGGGCGCTTGCGGGCGATCGCGTGGTGGCATGTCGGGGTCCGGTGCGCGCCGCACCACCGCCGGCATCCGTGCCGGGACAGCGAACGCCGCTGAGGAAGAAGTGCGAAACCCCGGCACCCTCGGAGCCGGCGAATTCGCGTCCTCACGACCCTAGCAACCGTCCGTTCTCCGATTGTTGAACGTCCGCGTCATCATCCGTTCACGATCAGGAACCGTCGCAACGGCGCATGCCGCGGACCTCAATTCAATGCGCGACGAGCGTTCCCTTCGCCACGCGCACGACCTGCCCGGTGGAATGCTCGACAACGAGGATCAGACCCTCGCCCAGTTTCCGGTCCAGGCCCTGGCCCAGCACGATCCAGCGGTCCCGACGGCGGAACGCGCGATACGGCGCCTCGCGATCCACTTCTTTCTGCCCGTAGACGCCAGCCCAAACCTGCTTGGCCAGCGCGATCGCGTCACGCCCCTTCAGCACCTGAACGTTCGGCTTGAGGTCGGCGCGCGTCTCGTCCGCGGGAATCGCGTCGAGGTAGGCCGCAACCCAGGGTTCCCATTCGCTCTCCGCGATGGGCGCGGGACGTGTGCGGTCCACCATGTCCTCGGCCTTCTTCAGATGCAGGTCGTAGGGCGGCGGATAGCTCGTGGGCATCGGAACGGCGCGATCGCCGAGCAGTCCGTTGAGCGTCTCGCGCACGCGCTTGGCGACATCGATCGGCGTCGGCGGATTCGCCGGCCGCGTGTAGAGGATGTTCTGCTTGCCATCCATGACGACGAGCCAGGGCGTGCGCGTGACGACGTACTCGTTGGCCACCGCATCGCCTTTCAGCAGCAGCGGAAAGCTCAGGCCCCGGTCGCGCATCGCCTGCACCGGGTCGCCGCCTTCCTTGATGTTGATGGTCCACACGTTGACGCCGCGGTCGCGGTAGTCGACCCAGATGTCCTGCACGTAAGGCTGCAGCGCGCGGCTGAACGGACACCACGACGGCCAGAACATCAGCACCGTCGGACGCCCCTTCGCATCGGCCGGGTAGTTGACGACCTTGCCCTCGGGCGTCTTGAGCGACCACGCCGGCGAGACGCGGATCGGGCCGGGCTCGTCGGCGGCGCGGGCGCACATCGCGCTCACGGCCAGCCACAGCACGAGCAGGCAACGCAGGAACAGGCGCAGGCTTGACGTCATCGGACCGGCAACTTCAGTACCGCTTCCTGAACCTGCTCGAGCAGCGTCCAGGCATTGCGCTCCTGCAACAGGTGCAGCTTCTGGTCGCGCGACAGCGGCAGGATTTCGGCGAGGCGATAGGCCACCCATTGAGCATCGTCGAGCCGCGCCGGCTGCTCGAAATGCTGCTTGCCGATCTTGGAGATGATCTCGCCGACCATCGTGCTGAGCATGCTCAGCGACGGCGGCAGCACCTTCACCTCCCGCTCCTCCTCCACGATCACCTCCGCGCGGATCAGGCCGTCTCGTTGCACGCGCTGGTCGAGAATGCGGAACACGCGTTCGCCGCGCGTGACCAAGCTGAACAGCCCCGCGGCAGGAACATCCCACTCAAGGATGCGCGCGGTGCAGCCCAAGGGGGCGGTGATGGCAGGTTCGCCGACCTCGGCCCCGTTCAGGATCTGGCAGACACCGAACACCGCGTCATCCCGGATGCAGGCCTTGGTCATGTCCACGTAGCGCACCTCGAAGATGCGCAGCGGCAGACGACCGCCCGGGAAGAGCACGGTGTTCAGCGGGAAGATCGGGATCTCGAGCGTCTCCATCACGACGCCGAGTGTCGCGCGATCAGTCCTTCTTGTCTCCCGTCACCAGGATGGACTGGGCCATCTTCTTGGTGTCGTCGGCACCACCGCCGCTGAGCACGAGCGGCTCGGGGACGACGATGCCGCGCTTGACGGCCGGGCGCTCGGCGATGGCCTTGAGCCAGCGCTGCACGCCGGGCAGGCCTTCGACTTCGACGCCCGCCCACTCGTGCAGGGACACCCAGGACCAGTTGGCGATGTCGGCGATTGAATAATCGCCGGCGAGGTACTCGTTGTCCTTGAGCTGGCGTTCGAGCACCTCGTACAGGCGGCGCGTCTCGGTCTGGTAGCGGCCGATCGCAAAGGGAATCTTCTCGGGCGCATAGCGGAAGAAGACGTTGGCCTGGCCCTGCATCGGGCCGATGCCGCCCATCTGGAACATCAGCCACTGGATCACGCGCGAGCGGCCCTTCACGTCAGACGGCATCAGCTTTCCGAACTTCTCGGCGAGATAGATCATGATCGCGCCCGACTCGAACACGGCGAAGCCGTCGTCGACGATCGCGGGAATGCGGCCGTTCGGGTTGATCGCCAGGAATTCCGGCGTCTTCTGCTCCTGCTTCGACAGCGAGATCGGATGCAGCTTGTAGGGAACGCCCATTTCCTCGAGCGTGATGGAAGCCTTCCAGCCATTGGGCGTGGCCGAGGTGTACAGGTCGATCATGGGTTCTCCGGTGATTCGTTGTTGCAGCAAAGGGATGCGCCGCCAGGGGCGCCGGTACCAGCAGATTTCTACGTCGCCGCTGCGGGCAGGCGATCGAGCACGGCCAGGAACTCGGACGGCTCGGGGCGCACGCGATAGTTCTCGCTCAGGTCGCAATAGATCAGGCGACCACCGGCCGCGGTGATGAACACCGTCGGGCGCGGGACGTCCGAGTCGTAGCCGAGCACCTGCATGCCGGCCGGCAGGCCGTTCTTCTCGAGCACGCCGAGCGTGGCCGCGGCCGCGTTGTCCACATCGGTCATGAAACGCATCGGCGCATCGACCTTGGACGCCAGCGCAGCCGTGTGCGATTGCGGCTGCGGGCTGATGAGGATGACCTCGACGCCGCGCGCGGCAAGCTCGCGGTACTGCGCCGCGACTTCCTTGATCTGGGCCACGCACAGCGGGCACCAGTTGCCACGGTAGAACATCCACAGCGCCGGCTTCGCGGTGAGCTCCGTGCTGGTGACGCGCTTGCCGTCTTCCGTGAGCTCGAAAGCGGGCAGCATCACGCCGGTGCTCAGCACTACTTTCTCCGCCGGTGCGAAGCGCGAGTACCAGAAGATGTAGAGCAGGCTGCCGACGATGCCGACTCCCGCCGCGACGAGCGCCGGCGCTGACAGCAGCGCGCCGCTTAGATAGATCGCGATGCCGGTACCGATCACGCCCGCGACCAGGATCAGCGGCATGTTGGCGGATGTCCGCGCGACGGGCAGCGTGTAGGCGCGCACGAAGAACAGGACGGGGCCGGCGCAGGCGATGGCCGCTCCCAGCCAGGGCGATGCGGCCCCGGCGTGCGCGATCTGCACCAGCGAGAACACCAGGCCCACCACCCCCATCGTGATGAAGGCCGAGACATAGATCGATTTGAGCATCGCGTTTCCCTTACGTTCGTTCTTCGGATTCAGTCGAGCGCGCGCAGAGCAACGCGCACGATGTCGTCCAGCACGGCCTTGCCGGGCTTCCACTTGGCCGCGACGTTGATGCCCGACAACGTGTTCACCAGGAAACGGGCCGTCGCGCGCGGCTTTTCTTTCGACGTCACCGTTCCGTTCTTCTGCCCGTTGGCAACGGCGTTGGCGAGCGCCGCTTCGAGCGTGTCGAGCACCTCGCGCGCGGCCTTGCGCACCTCGAGATCCTGCGCGCCGATCTCGCACAGGCAGTTGTTCACGAAGCAGCCGCGCTGGCCTTCTTCGCTGAGCGCGTGCCGCACGGCGTTGCCAAAGGTCTGCTCGATCTGCGCGCGGCCCGGATCAGGTCGGCGCAGCGGCTCGGTGAGCGCCGCCATCGACGATTCGTCGTAGCGTTTCAGGGCGGCGATCAGCAGGTCGCGCTTGTTGCCGAAGGTTTCGTAGAAGCTGCTCTTGCTCAGGTCGGTGGCATCGAGCAGATCATTGAGCGAGGCGGCGCCATAGCCTTGCCGCCAGAACAGGTGCATCGCCCCGTCCAGCGCCTCCTGCTCGTCGAATGCCCGCGTCCTTGCCATCGCACTTCATTCCGGACTGATCGGTCCAGAATCGTTGCGCGTCGCCTCCCTGTCAATCAAGGGCGGATACTCGGAGGCGCTTCATCCCGCTGTCCCGGTCCCTTAGGCTTGCCGCCTGCCCTCTCCAGGACGCGACATGATCGACCTGCACTACTGGCCCACGCCGAACGGCTGGAAGATCTCGATCATGCTCGAGGAGTGCGGCCTGCCGTACCGGGTGATCCCGGTGAACATCGCGCGCGGCGAGCAGTTCGAACCGACGTTCCTCGCCATCAGCCCGAACAACCGCATGCCGGCGATCGTCGATCACGCGCCTGCGGGCGGTGGCGAGCCGCTGGGCGTCTTCGAGAGTGGCGCGATCCTGATCTATCTCGCCGACAAGGCCGGCCGATTCCTGTCGAAGGATCTGCGTCTTCGCATGCAGACCCTCGAATGGCTGATGTGGCAGATGGGCGGACTGGGTCCGATGCTCGGACAGAATGGCCATTTCCTGCTGTATGCGCCGGAGAAGCTGCCGTATGCGATCGAACGCTACGCGCGCGAAGCGCGGCGGCTCTACGGCGTGCTCGAAACCCGGCTCGGCGCGACCGGCGCATTCATCGCCGGCGAGTACTCGATCGCGGACATGGCCTGCTTCCCGTGGATCCGCACCCACAAGGCGCAGGGCATCGCGCTGGCGGAATTCCCGAACCTGCAGCGCTGGTACGAGACGATGAAGTCGCGCGACGCCGTGCGGCGCGGTGTGGATCTGGGCAAGGACCTGCAACTCAAAAGCTTCGACGCACAAGCACGTCGCAACCTGTTCGGGAATCAGCCCGAAACGTGATGCGTGGCCGTCAGGCTCGCTGCCCCAGCCACACGCCGATCGCCGCCAGCCCGAATCCCACGCCGTCGTACAGCGTGAACGTCGCCCCGAGGAACACGGCCGTCAGCACCGCGGTCACCGGAGGCACCAGGAAGAACACGCTCGCGACACGTCCCGCCGCACCCCTTTGCAGCAGCCACAGGTACAACAGCAGCCCCGCGCAGGAATTCACGAGAATCACCCAGACGATGCCACCGACCGACCGCGGCGACAGGTGTAGGTCGAACCCTTCGAGCAGCCACGCGGCGGGCAGCACAACCGCCGCCGCCGCGACGACCTGCGCGATCAGCGCCACCCGCGAATCGAGCTCTCCGGCGTGGCGCTTCTGGTACAGCGTGCCAAGGCTCAGCGACAGCAGCGCGAGCATGACGAACAGGTAGCCCAGTCGCGTCGCGGGAGCGCGCAGATCGGGGACGACCACGAGCAGCACCCCGGCCAGGCCCAGCAGCAGGCCGAGCATCGCGCCGCGGTTCATGCGCTCGCCCAGCAGCACGCGCGCACCGAGCGCGGTCGTGAGCGGCATCAGTCCTGCGATCAGTCCCGCCGCGGCGGGCGGCACCCCGGCGCGAAGGCCGGCGTAAGTGAATCCGAAGAATCCGGATTGCAGCAGCACGCCGCCGATCGCGGCGTGCATCAGCGCCGCGGGCCGCGGACGCGGCAAGTGCAGGAACGATACCCACAGGCCGATGATCGCCGCGGTGCCGACGAACCGCAGGACGGCCAGCGTGAATGCCCCCGTGCCGTGCAGCGCAAAGGCCGCTGCGACATACCCGGTGCTCCAGAGCAGCACGAAACCCAGTCCCCCGATGAAATCGGCGGACGACGCAGCGGCAACGGGGCGGGAGGCGGTCATCGGGCTCGACGAGCGTGGACGGCGCGCAGTGTACGAGGCTTGCCGGCCATTTCTATCAGCCGCGGGCCGGACGAACTCCGCGACATTGCTCGCCGGCGCCCGCCTCCATCACTTCGTCCGGGCTACGATCGCCGACGTCTCCCGAACGGTTTCCCGCATGGCCCAGATCATCAACCTCAACAAGGCACGCAAGAAGAAGGCGCGCGAAGCCGCGTCCGCGCAGGCCGATGCCAACCGCGTGAAGTTCGGGCGCACCAAGGAACAGAAGGCGCTGGAGGCCGCGCAGACCGAAGAAGCACGGCGCAAGCTCGATCAGTTGCGACGTGAGCCGGCCGAATCTTCCAGCCCGGCCGAGGACTGAGCGGGCCCTTCGATACGCGGCGTGAGCGCGGGCAGGTGAAGGACGCCGATGCGAGGCTTCGCTACAGCACGTCCATCAGCAACGGCCGTGCATTGAGTTCGGCGCGCAAGGTCGCCAGCATGATGAAGACGCCCGACAGCCGCCGGTGCAGGAACACGATCTCCCGCGGCGGCACCCGGAAATATTTGGAGAACGCGTTCTTCGCGGCGAGCTGGCCCGCCCGCATCGGCAGATCGCTCTCGTACCACTTGTACTCGCCGCGCTCGTTGAGCAGGTGCGCGGGCACGCGGCCCGGTTCGTCGCCGGCAAACGGCTCCGTGATCATCTCGCACATGTCGCAGAACGCTTCGAGAACGTTGCGCGGGAACTCGGCGCTCATCAGGCCGATGCCGATGCCGCCCTTGATGATCTGCTCGCGATCCTGCTGCACGCCGCCGCGCACGATGCTCGCGTAGTTGTCGACGAAGCCGCGGCCGAACACGCGCGTGGCGCCGAAGTCGAGCAGCACGATACGGTCGTTGCCGTCCGCTTCCGGCCGGATGCGGTAATTGCCGAAGTGCGGGTCGGTCTGGACCATGTTCCAGCGGAACAATTCCGACACGAACACCTCGACGAAGGCCTTGCCGAGCGCGCTGCGACGCTCCAGCGACAGCGCCTGCACCTTCGGATCCTTGACGTGATAACCGTGCTCGTAGGTCGTCGTCAGCACCTGGTCGCTGCTGTACTCGGTGAGCACGCGAGGCACGACGAAGCGCGGATCGTGCGCCAGGTTCTTCGCGAACGTCTCGGTGAAATTGCGCTCGGCGCCGTAGTCCACTTCGCGGTGCAGCATCTCGCGCAGCTCGGCGAAAATCGGATTGAGGTCCAGTCCCTTGGGCGCCATGCGCGTCATCGAGATCAGGCGCGAGAGCGTCTTGATGTCGCTCTCGATGGCATCGGCGACGCCGGGATACTGGATCTTCACGACCAGCTCGAGACCGTCGCGCTTTCGCCGCGCCCGGTGCGCCTGGCCCAGGGACGCGGCGGCCAGCGGATGCTCGTCGACGTCGAGCTCCGAAAGGCGCGCCCGGCCCAGCGCACGCTCGAGCACCGGCCCCACCACTTTCCAGTGCACCGCGGGCGTGTCGTCCTGCAGCTGAGAGAGCACCGTCACCGCTTCTTCGGGCAGGAAGTACTGGCCGTAGAGCGAGAGCATCTGCCCCGCCTTCATGACGCTGCCCTTGAGCTGCCCCAGCTCGTCACGAAGGATCTCGGCCTGGCGCTTGTAGAAATCGCGATCGGACTGCGTGCGCGAGATCTCGCCGCGGAACAGGTTGGCGATCGAATGCGCGACGATCTTGGTCCCGGCGCCGAAACCGAGCTTGGTCAGCGCGATGTTGCGCTCGAGCGAACCCGTCTTCAGGTGCGCCATCCCCGGCTTGCTGACATCCTTTTTGTCTCGATCCACTCGCTGACCTTTCCCATGAAAACCCTGGCGCAGACCCTGCTGGCCGACGACGATCGTCGCGAAGCGCTGATCGCGAACTGCGTCGAGCTGATCGAGCAACAGGTCGCGGCCCGCGGGCCCATCCGGCGTCTCGCGTTGTCCGCCGGCATCGGCCTGCTCAACGCGATCAAGCCGCATGCCCTTCAACGTGCCGTGAGTGCGCTGCTGCCCGATTTCGCCGACGCGCTCGACCCCTTGTACCGGCAGTTCCAGCAGTCGCAATCGGCAGATTTTAGCCGGTTCATGGCCGAGCACTCGGCCGCGGCCACGAGCGCGCTGATCGGAGTGACCGATCGCCGAATGCAGGCGAGCCAGAATGCGGGGGTGAGGGCGGCATACGCCCGCTTGCGCGGCACCGCAGAGAGCGAGGTCAGCGCGGCCCTGCCCGGGCTGGCCCGGATCCTGGACCGGCGACTGAAGTCCGACGCGCTGGGGCCGCGTCAGCGCGATGCCACGATCAAGCCGGGCGCTTGAGCATTTCGAGCTGCAAGGGCGGCTGATCGGGCGTCAGGTGCTGAACGCTGCGCCAGGCCATGCGCGTTTCCTTGTCCAGCCACCACCGGTTGACCGCCTTCCAGCGCCATTCAGGGACGTCGACCTCTTCGCGAAAGCGAATCGTGTCGATGGCCTGCCCGAGGATCTCGATCCGTTCTTCCCCGTCCGCGGCGAACCGAGACGACATCCGCACCGGTGGGGCCTCGCCGGGTTCGATGCGCACGATGCGTTCGAGCACGCCCGCAGAACCGGGTGTTTGCGCGGAATCGGAGAGATTCCACAGATCCTCGCCGCGAAAGGTCGTTCCGGCGAAATCGCTGTGCAGGCCGGTGGTCCGGACGATACGGCCCTGCAAGGTCACGAGCTGCACGCGATCCCCGGAGACCCAGATCAACTCGTCGCCGAGTTTCTCCGCCAGGACCAGAACGCCGCGGGGACCGTCGCCTCGTGCGAGGCCGAGCTGGGCATACGGAAGTGCGATGACCTCGTCGCGGCTGCGGGGATATCCCTCGCCCTTGCCCTTCCCGATGAGGGCCACGGTGTCCGACATGAGGCTCAAGGACCCCATGTTGGTGCAGCCAGCGAGCGCGAAACCCGTTCCAGCGAGCAGGATGTGCCGACGTCGGGCATCGGGCTGAGTACGGTGCCCGAATCCGACTCGGGCATCTGCGGGCGGCTCCCGGGCGGTGCGGGAAATCTCCGCGAAACCGGGCCCGACACTTGCTGCTGAAGCCCTCAGCGGATTTCGCAAAAATCGATCTGGTTTACCATCGGACTTCATTTGTAAAGCGTACACGGAGAATGTCATGAGCTGCCGTCGCTACCTCGCATTCGCCCTCGCCCTCGTGTGTGGCGGATCTTTCGCTGCCCAGGGCGACCTCCAACCCATGAATCCCGGCGCCGTCGGACGCAGCTTGCCGCCGACTCGGGGCTCCGTCGCCGCACCGGCTCCCAGCAGCTTGCCGCCGAATCCGGGCGCGTTTCCGACCATCCCTGTCGGTTCAACGGCACGATCGCCGCGCGTGGCGAGCATGGCCGCCACCCCGACCCCGGCAATCGCCCCCTGGATCGTCGGGATCGGCGCGGTCAGCGGTACCGCCATTGCCCTCTACAACAACGGCGATGGTGGCAACTCGACGTCGACCTCGACTTCCACGAGCACGGCGACCGCAACCGCGCCTTAACCGTCGCCGTTGAAAACAGATCGGCCGGCTTTTGCCGGCCGATCTGTTTTCAACGGCCCTCTCATGCGCTCCATTGCCCGCCGTCGCAACATCCGCCTGGCGCGGGCCGCGGCGCTGGTCACTTCGATGGTGACGCCTTGCGCCGGTGCGGCCCAATACGCCGACTGGTCGAGCAATGACTACGGCGGAATCGGCCTGATGCAGGCACCGAGCGCACGCTTCGCCCCGGATGGCGAGTTCCGCGTCGGTGTCTCCACGGTCCACCCCTACAACCAGATCCTGTTCGGGATGCAGTGGCTGCCCTGGCTCGAGACCGGGTTCCGCTACTCCGAGGTCGAGAACCGGCGATACGGCCCCGAATCGTTCAGCGGCGGGCAGTCTTACAAGGACCGCAGCATCGATCTGAAGCTTCGGCTGCACGAGGAAAGTCCGCTCGTCCCAGCGTTCGCCTTCGGTGTTCGCGATATCGGGGGAACCGGCCTGTTCGCCAGCGAATATCTGGTCGCCAGCAAGGAAATCGCGGGACTCGACTGGACGCTGGGCCTGGCCTGGGGCCGCCTGGGCGCCCGCGGCGGGATCCGCAATCCGTTCGCTGCTGCGTCCGACAGGTTCGAGGATCGCCCGCCGACCAAGCCGCGCGGCGACCCTGGCTTCAACCGCATGTTCGGAGGACACGACATTGGCGTGTTCGGCGGCCTGCAGTGGCAGACCCCCGTGCCGCACCTGAGCCTCAAGCTCGAATACGACGGCAACGACTACGAGTCCGAGGCGCTCGACAACAATCGCGACGTGGACAGTCCGATCAACGTGGCACTGAACTACCGGCTGGGCAGGAACGCCGATTTCAGTGCGGGACTCGAGCGCGGCGACACGTTCATGGCGCGCTTCGTCGTCTACACGAATTTCGCGCGCGATCGCGGACCCGACAAGGTCCTCGATCCACCCTCCACCCCCCTCGCGGCGGTGCAGCCCGAGCAGGCTGCCGCGCTCGCTCCTTCGTCGGCGGTCGACGCCGACTTCTTCGAGCGGGTGAAGCGCGAACTCGCACGCCAGAAGATCGAGCTGGTGGCGATGGACTCGCACGATCTGCTGGCCGATATCCAGGTGTGGTTCACGCAGGACCTGAGCGACGACGAGCCGCGCGTGATCGGCCGCATCGGCCAGACCCTGGCGATGTTGGCGCCGCCGCAGTACTACACGTTCACGCTCTCGCACCTCGTCGCGGGCGCCGAGAGTTACCGAGTCCGTCTCCAGCGCGATGCCATCGACGCCGCGATCGACTTTCGCACGCGACCCGCCGCGCTTCGGCGCAACTGGCAGCGGATGCCGACGCGCACGCAAATCCCGGCCGACGCGGCTTTCAAGACGCCCAGCCCGTATCCGCACTTCGATTGGTCGACTGGGCCGGCGGTTCGCCAGCACATCGGCGGGCCCGACGATTTCTATTTCGGCCAGCTTTGGTGGCGCCTAAGCGGCAGCGTGGCGCTGTCACCCCGGTGGTCGTTCTCGGGGCAGCTGGGCGCCAACGTCTACAACAACTTCGACGGCTTGAAGCAGCCCTCGGACAGCCGCCTGCCCAGGGTCCGCAGCGACATCGTCCGCTACCTGAAGGAGGGCGAGAACAACCTCGTCCGGCTGGAGACCAATTACGTTTGGTCGCCCCGCCCTTCCTGGTACGCGCGACTTTCCGGCGGAATCTTCGAGGAGATGTACGGCGGCGTCGCCGGCGAGCTGCTTTACCGTCGGGCCGACGCGCGCTGGGCCGTGGGACTCGACGTGAACCGCGTCCGCCAGCGCGATTTCGACCAGCGCCTGAGCTTCCGGGACTACGAGGTCACCACCGGCCACCTGACCGGCTATTTCCAGCTGCCGTTCTACGGCATGTCCGCCCGCCTCAGCGCCGGCCGCTACCTGGCAGGCGACGAAGGCGGCACGCTGGAACTGTCCCGCCGGTTCGCCAGCGGCGTCAGCGTCGGCCTGTTCGCCACCAAGACGAATGTGTCCTCGGAAGACTTCGGCGAGGGGAATTTCGACAAGGGCGTCTTCGTGGTGCTGCCTTTCGACCTGTTCTTCGCCCGATCCAGCGCCCGCGCCGTACCGCTCGTGTTCCGGCCCCTGACACGCGACGGCGGACAGCGCGTCCGCGACGGCGTGGGCCTGTTCGGCCTGACCGAATCCGGCCGCCTCGACCCCGACGCCGACTGGTCCAGCGCCCTGCGTTGACCGCAAAAGCGATGCCGGGACGGAAAACCCGGGGTCGGTCGTCGCTATAATTGTCGCCCCGCGCAACGCGGCGCGACCCCTTTCAGCCAGCCAGCCCAGCTCCCAGGAGTTCCAGCCATGTCGGACAGCTTCAAGTCCAAAGCCAGCCTCAAGGTCGGTTCCAAGACCTACTCGTACTTCAACCTCAAGGCGCTCGAGCCGAAGTACAACATCTCGCGCCTGCCTTACTCGATCAAGGTATTGCTCGAGAACGTGCTCCGCCACGAGGACGGGCTGAACACCACCAAGGCGGATATCGAAGCCCTGGCCGGCGCCGACTTCAAGAACCTGCCGAACAAGGACATCAACTTCACGCCGGCGCGCGTGATCCTGCAGGACTTCACCGGCGTGCCCTGCGTGGTCGACCTCGCGGCGATGCGCGACGCGATCAAGAAGCTCGGCGGCGACGCCGCCAAGGTCAACCCACTGTGCCCGGTGGAACTGGTCATCGACCACTCGGTGATGATCGACCACTACGGCTCGAAGGAAGCCCTGGATCTCAATGCCAAGGTCGAATTCCAGCGCAACCAGGAGCGCTACACGTTCCTGCGCTGGGGCCAGGAAGCTCTGAAGAACTTCAAGGCCGTGCCGCCCGATACCGGCATCGTCCACCAGGTCAACATCGAATACCTCGCGCGCGTCGTGTTCGAGAATTCCGAGGGCCTGCTGTACCCCGATAGCTGCTTCGGCACCGACAGCCACACCACGATGGTCAACGGCATCGGCGTGCTGGGCTGGGGCGTCGGCGGCATCGAGGCCGAAGCCGCGATGCTCGGCCAGCCGTCTTCCATGCTGATCCCCGAAGTCATCGGGGTGCGCGTCACCGGCAAGCTGGCCGAAGGCGCCACCGCCACCGATCTCGTGCTCACCGCCACCGAGATGCTGCGCAAGCGCGGCGTCGTCGAGAAGTTCGTGGAGTTCTTCGGCCCGGGCCTCGCCAACCTGTCCGCGTCGGATCGCAACACGATCGCCAACATGGGCCCGGAATATGGCGCCACCTGCGGCATCTTCCCGATCGACTCCGAGACGCTGAACTACCTGCGCCTCACGGGCCGCAGCGAGCAGCAGATCGCCGTCGTCGAGGCCTACGCCAAGGCGCAGGGCATGTGGTGGACGCCGGATGCGCCGGAAGCCGAATACACCGACGTGCTGTCGCTGGACCTGGGCAGCATCAAGCCCAGCCTCGCCGGCCCCAAGCGCCCGCAGGACCGCGTGCTGCTGTCCGACGTGAAGGCCAACTTCCGCAAGGCCTTCGAGTCCGAGCAGAAGGCGCGTCCGTCGAAGGGCCCCGCCACCGTCACCGACAACGGCAAGACCTTCGAGCTCAAGGATGGCGCCGTGATGATCGCGGCGATCACGTCCTGCACCAACACCTCGAACCCGAGCGTGCTGATCGGCGCCGGCCTGCTCGCGCGCAAGGCGCGCGCGCTGGGCCTGACGTCCAAGCCCTGGGTGAAGACCTCGCTGGCGCCGGGATCGCTGGCCGTCACCGCGTACCTGAAGAAGGCCGGGCTCATCGAGGATCTCGAGCACCTGGGCTTCTACGTCACCGCCTACGGCTGCACCACCTGCATCGGCAACTCCGGCCCGCTCAACGAGCCGCTGAACAAGGCCATCGGCGACAACACGCTGAGCGTCAGCGCCGTGCTGTCGGGCAACCGCAACTTCGAGGGCCGCGTCCACCAGGACGTGCGCATGAACTACCTCGCCAGCCCGCCGCTGGTCGTGGCCTACGCCATCGCCGGCAACACCGACATCGACCTCACGACCGAGCCGCTGGGGCAGGGCAAGGACGGCAAGGACGTCTTCCTCAAGGACGTCTGGCCGACCAACAAGGAAATCTCCGACGTCGTCACCGCTTCCGTCACGGCCGACCTGTTCCAGGCCAGCTATGCGGACGTGCTCAAGGGCGACGCGCGCTGGCAGTCGATCAAGGTCACGAAGTCGGAAACCTATCCTTGGGATTCCAAGTCGACGTACATCGCCAACCCGCCGTACTTCGAAGGCATGACGATGACCCCGCCGGGTATCCAGCAGATCAAGGGTGCGCGTGCGCTGGCCGTTCTGGGCGACTCGATCACGACCGATCACATCAGCCCCGCCGGCGACATCAAGAAGGACGGCCCGGCCGGCAAGTACCTGATGGAGCACGGCGTCGCGCGCGCCGACTTCAACAGCTTCGGTTCCCGCCGCGGCAACCACGAGATCATGATGCGCGGCACGTTCGCCAACACGCGCATCAAGAACGCGATGACGCCGGGTGTCGAAGGCGGCGTGTCGAAGCACTTCAACGGCGCCGCGGGTCCGGTCGAGCCGATCTACGACGTCGCGATGAAGTACGTCGCCGAGGGCATTCCGCAGATCGTGCTGGCAGGCAAGGAATACGGCACCGGTTCGTCGCGTGACTGGGCGGCCAAGGGCACGATCCTGCTCGGCGTCAAGGCCGTGATCAGCGAGAGCTTCGAGCGTATCCACCGCGCCAACCTGGTCGGCATGGGCGTGCTGCCGCTGAACTTCGTCAACGGCGAGAGTGCCGCCACGCTCGGCCTGGACGGTACCGAAGTGTTCGACTTCGACGGCCTGACCGATGGCGCCAAGGAAGTCTCCGTGACGGCGAAGAAGTCGGACGGCACGAGCAAGACCTTCCAGGCCAAGGTGCGCATCAACACGCCGGTCGAGTGGAGCTACTACAAGCACGGCGGCGTGCTGCAGTACATGCTGCGACAGATGGCGAGCTGATCGATCCCATCCAGGAAACGAGAAAGAGGTCACGAAAGTGGCCTCTTTTTTTGTTTGCGGCACTCGTCCGTCTGGCAGACTGATTTCTGAACAACGCATCCGCAGGCCTTTTCCTCGCGGACTGACTTGAATCAGGAGGAAGGACATGGGCAAGTGGACACTGCTTTCGGCGACGCCCGACATCACCGATCGCAACGATCTTTACGGTCACTATTTCCAGGTGACGTTCAGGATCAAGTATTCGCCGAGCACGTTTGGATCCTTCGTCGAGATGCCGCGTCTCGAGTGGAAGGAGACCATCACCATGGTCGAGAAGAACGCGAACACGTGGTGGCAGTTCATCGGGGACCAGTACGCGCGCTGCCCCAACAGCCCCACCTTCGGATTCTGGAAAGCTCGCTATCCCACCGCGTACGACTCGGCGACCAAGGGCCTGTACGGTCCCAATCATAAGGTCCGCCTGTACGATCGTAACGGCGCTCAGCTGGCCAGGACCGCCCTCCCCCGGGTGAACGGATCAGCCGAGGAAGCCAATGCCGTACGCAGCTATCTCAAGAACAACGGCGGGATCATGGAGATCGACGTCCAGGACACGCCGGCCATTCAGAAGCCCGACGGGACCGATCGGACCATCCACAAGTACAGGATCCTGACCTTCGACTGCGGGCTTGCGGGAGGCGGACCGAGGGTCGCCGCGATCCAGCACCTGGTGGTGGACGCAACCTTGCCGGAAGGGCGTTGGTCGCGGGAGTGCAAAGTGGGAACGGTCTCTCGCCCTTTCAGCACCACCGGCATGAACAAGATCAATCCCCCTGCAGACGTCACTGCACTCAAGCCGTTCATGCCTTCACCCGGCGCCTACCAGTGACCTTCATCCAGGGACGGTCCGGGTAAGCGCAACGTGCAGGAATAAGGCGGGCCGCAGTCCGCCAACCGAAGAGACACGGCACTGAAACGAAGAAGGCCCGCCGAGGCGGGCCTTCCTGAGACTACGTTGCTGAGTTCGTCAATCGTGACCGTGGCCGCGGTGGCGCTTTTTCTGACCCTTGTGCTTGCCGTTGTCGTGATGATGATCGTGGTCATGATCATGATCATGACCACGATCATCATCATTGGAATCGCGTCCGCCGACGGCCGCACCCGCCGCACCGCCCAACGCTCCGCCGATGACTGCGCCCTGGGTGCCGCCCACGTGGGCGCCCACTCCGGCGCCGGCGCCACCACCGATCGCGCCACCCAGAATCGCGCCGTTGTCGGCGGCGAACGAGACTACGGGCACCAACAGAGCGGCCATGCAGATGAGTTTGCGCATTGATCTTTCCCCCCATGAATCGAGCCGGATGGCTGGTAGTGCATTCGAACATCGACGACTGAAGGCCTCCTGAATCCCGGCGCCTTCGAATCCACCCCGGACCCGGCCGCGTATCCTCTCCATCTCCACGACAGGACCGCCGCCGCCATGCGCATGATCAAGACCCGTTCGAAGCCGATGTTCGCGGCCTTGTTGCTGGCACTCGCGCTTCCGGCGCTCGCAGCGCTGAAGGTCGGCGCACCGGCACCGGACTTCACGGCGCAGGCCACGCTCGGCGGCAAGGAGTTCCAGTTCTCGCTGGCCGAGGCGCTGAAAAAGGGACCGGTCGTCCTGTACTTCTATCCTGCCGCGTTCACGAAGGGCTGCACGGTCGAGGCGCACAAGTTTGCAGAAGCCACCGAACAGTTCAACGCGCTCGGCGCGACGGTGATCGGGGTATCGAAGGACGATATCGAAACCCTGCACAAGTTTTCCGTCAGCGAATGCCGCAGCAAGTTCGCAGTCGCCGCGGATCCCGGGCTGAAGATCGCGAAGTCCTACGACGCGAAGATTCCCGTTCTCGCCTACGCCGATCGCACGTCGTTCGTCATCGTGCCGGGCGGAAAGATCCAGTACGTGTACTCGGCGATGAACCCCGACATGCACGTCTCCAACACGCTCGCCGCGGTACAGGCCTGGAAAGCGGCGCACGGTGCGACGCCGTGATTTCGTAACTCGCCGCATCCGACCTGAGGGCGACCGCGCCCCGCATTCCTAAGCCTTCGGTGAGCGCGGAATCAAAGCGTCGTCGATTTCCCGCGCGCGAACGGCTGCAGGCCGATCCTTGAGACCGTTCCAGTACGTTTCGAACGCAGGCCGCTTTTCCACGGTGCCGAACTGCAGGCCCCATCCGATCTGCGATCCGACGTAGACGTCGGCGGCGCTGAACCGGTCCTCCACCAGGTAACGCTTGCCGACGACCGCCGTCTCGAGCGCGTTCATCGCGTCGTCGAAGCAGCCACAGCCGGCCATCCGCTGGCGATCCTCGTACACTTCGAATCCCAGGCTGCGATTGGTCACTGCCTGCTC
>Ga0187844_10000569_pt1 | contig 28891 bp, 31 predicted proteins | sample SpaLakP09_SKY_50_FD_134517 | JGI IMG/M metagenome (GOLD analysis project Ga0187844, IMG submission 134517) | Oligotrophic lake water microbial communities from Sparkling Lake, Wisconsin, USA - SP09_SKY_50 | ecosystem: Environmental > Aquatic > Freshwater > Lake | place: USA: Sparkling Lake... | reverse complement strand
GTGAGATGCTTAGCCCATCTGCTTGAGCGGCCATGTAAACTCCTGGGGGACGTATGCGTTGGACATCATCGCACGGGTCGAAGGCATTCGGCCGATAACAAAACTGTGGGCAGTAAGGGATGCAAATGAAAAAGTATGTTTGTTTTGGCGCGTATGAGCCGAAGAGCATTCGGACACGTATTTACGTCGCGATCAAACATAGTTTTGCGTCTTTCGACTCTCGGCGTGGGGAGTTTTACCGCTGACGTACTTCGTATTTAACATAAGACAAAGTCTTTCGCCTTCAAAACGGCGTCAATACTGGCTTGCAGGGCAGGGGATGTCACAAATTTTGTGACACTACCTCCGACTGCGACCGCGAGTACTGCGAGGCTGGCCGGGGCCGCTTGCATCGACATCCTCTTGGAAAAAACCTCCCACAAGGACCGCTGACCGGCGCGCTCAGCGCGGTCCATATCTGCGGCCATGATGACGGGCAACGGATCTGCCATGTCGAGTGCCTGGGCGATTCGCAGACAAGCTTCGTTGTCTGGATTGCGTGCGCCCGTTCGATATTGGCTCACAGTGTTTTGTTTGACACCGAGCATTTTGGCGAGCGCGGTGTCGTTTTTTAGTTCGTGACGCTCGATCACGGCATCAAGATATTTCTCGATTCTCATGAATACCCCTCGAAAGTAGTACTTGACGTCATCTCACCTGAGATTACTATCTCACCCGAGATGACATCTCGCCTGAGATGTTCTCGGATGATAGTCGGTAAACGGGAAGGGGTAAACGATGACGGGTCTGAATGGGGTGGAACTGGACATGGTGATCGGTATGGTGAAGCTGGTCACCGCGTCCGTCGCCATTGGCGGCATCCTGGGTGGCTTTTCTTTCTCCCTGACTGTGAAGGTCTGGACCCATATCGCAGACCGGATGGCTGAAAAGCTCGACGCGCACCGTGCCGAAAAGCTGTTGCGCCTCCAGGCGGAATGTTGGCGCCTTCGTGCCGCGCGAGGCCGCTAATGGGCAAGCTCAAGGAAATCGCCGCCATTGGTAAGGAAATTAAGGCTCTCCGGGCAGGGGCACAGGCGCGTAGCGCCGTAGGCGAGCGCAAGGATGAGCACGCCGAAGGCGCTGCGCGTCCGGGACACCCCACCATGTCGGAGGTCCGTAGTTCCCCCGCTACTAATAGGGGGGAACTGGAAGCGTTAGCTATTGCGGCCCACTCCGCTGTACAGCTCGTGATGTCCGATTCGGGCGAGTTGAAAACCATCGCTGTGCGTGTACCGGCGAACGGCCAGATTGCGGTGATCGACGGTCTGCGCATTGTGCTCGGTGAAGAAACGTTCGCGGCCGTCGCGGAGGGCGTGGATGACGAAGCGTATGTGCGTGCATGCAGTGCGAAGCTGGAACAGATTTTCGGCTTCGGCTTGGTCCGCAACCTGAACCAGCGTCGGGATTTCTACGGCGAAACGTGGGAGCTTGGCGAGAACTGGGGCTATGCCGGGTTCGGTGGGGAGCGCCAGAACGGGACGATTCTGATTGTGCTGTCGGGCCAGGGCACGTTGGCGGCGTTGCCGGGTTGGGAAGCGAGGTTGTACGAGTTCATCACGACGACGGCAAAGCGCCCTGTGATCACTCGCGTTGATCTTGCGCATGACGTGTTTGACGGTCGCGTCACGGTCGATCAGTTGGACCAGATGCACACCGATGGCTTCTTCACCAATGCTTACACGGTGCCGGACTGCCAGCACGCTGGCAATTGGAAATTTCCCAACGGGAAGGGCCGGACGCTGTACGTCGGCACTCGCAAGGCCGGGAAGATGTTCCGGGGGTATGAGAAGGGCATGGAGCAGGGCGATTCTGGCTCGCAATGGGTCCGCCTTGAAGTCGAGCTTGCCAACAAGGCAATGCTGATTCCGTTCGACGTGTTGCTCGATCCAAGCGCCTATTTCATGGGCGCGTATCCAAAGGCTTTCTCGCATTTGTCGCTGACTGTTACTCCGCAGCGTATCGAGATCAAGCGCAAGACGGCTTCGATTGCTGTCGATGCGTCGCTCAAGATGGTTTCGCAACAGGTTGGCAAGTATGTGGGCGTTCTGGCGGATCTGATGGGTGCTGAGCAATTTGTCGCAGCAGTGCGCGATTCGATGGGCCGTTGGCCGGATCGTCTCAAGATGCCAGACGCGCAATACGCCGACAAGCCTGTGCATAAGCAGGATCGCAAACAGTCTTTCAACGAATACCAATTCGGCCCCGATGATCGGAGCGGCGCATCGGGCATGGTCGCATAGCCGCGTTACGGAGAGTTCCACATGCGTTTCACCACGGAAGTTCAGGTTCTCGGCATGAAGTCGAGCAAGGGTTCGATGGATAACGGTCAGACGTATGACAGCACGAAGGCATACATCGTCACGCCGCTGGATTCGTCGAAGGGTACTGCGAAGGGAATGGCTGCCGGTGAATACACCATCGGCACGTCCGATGAATTTGCGAAGTACGACAAGCTGCCATTTCCATTCATGGCGAAAGCTGACATGGAAATCGTCAGCAACGGCAAGGGCCAGAAGACCGTGGTGCATAGCCTCGTTCCGGTGGCTGCGACGAAGGGCTGATGCGATGGCCGCGTCCGTCGTGTTCGTCGTGCAGGAGGTCGAGTCCGGGCAGTTTCTTTGTCCGTACAGCGGGGACGTGGGCTTTACGCATCGGCTCAAGGAAGCGGGCACGTTTGAGACGCGGGAAGAAGCGTACGAGACAGCTGCCGATCACTGCGATGAAGCATTTGATGTGGTGGCCGTCATCAGTGAGCGGGGAGGGCGGTGATGACAGAAACCTGTTGCACGGCCGAGCAGCTTGCTCTCATCGGCATCAATGCCCAGGACATTGCATACGCCTATGCCTGGGGTTTTGGGGCGGTCCTTACCGCTTGGTTTTTCGGGTTCTGTGTCGGCGTCGCGGTCGACGTCATTCGCAAGGCTTAGGGCATTTGCCCAACCGGCGCCAGGGCGGTTTCCCTGGCATTTTCGGGAGATCCCAAATGGCAGAAATCTTTGCAGCTGTTGACCTGTCGGCCGTCGCCACTTTCGTTGGTGGTGCTGGCGTTCTGATCGTCGGTATTGCCCTGGCTTACAAGGGCATCAGCCTGGCGAAGCGCGCCGTTTCCAAGGCTTAAACGGGGCTGTCATGACAGGGGCACTGGTGGCGCTGTTCTATGTCCTGGTGGCGATGCTCGGCGGCATCAGTGCCCTCTGTTTCCTTTTGGCGTTCAGGGGGCGCGCAACGTGAATAAACGTCACATGGGATGGTTAATAACAGGGCTTGCGATGGCCCTGTTTTTCATTGGACAGGCGCACGCTGTCGATACGTGGATTACGTTCGATGAGAACGGCAACATCATCGGGTCATCGAGTGCAGCGCAACGCAGTCAGTTGCTGCGGGATCTCAGCGCCTACAACAGCGGCCGGGCTCCGATGCCTGCGAACGCCATGATTAATGGCGGCATGGTCACGATGGAGCGTGCTGCGACGATGGAGCTTGGGGCTGGCTCTGGTCTTGGTGCTGCGGTGCGTGTTGCACTTAAGGACATTGTGACTTCGCCTGTTGCGTCCATTGGCAAGGGTCTTGTCAATGTCGCGAGGACCACGCCGGCCGGCATTGCCGGCACTGTTGCAGCGTCGATCCTGCTCGACGCCGGCATCAGTTGGGTCAATGGCCAGTGGACCAAGGCCGGAATTCCTGAACAGGCGCCGAACGGCAAGCCATATCCCAACACTGGAAATTGGCGTACCAATCAGGCCTGGCCGAGTTCCGATCAGGCCGGTAGTTGTCAGGCGTTTGCCGACGCATACAACAGCACGCATACCACCGAGCATTATGAGTATCGCAGCGTGACGCTTGTCTCTCCCGGTATTGGGTCTTGCAATCTGTCTCGCTATCGGTTGCCTGCCAATACGTACGTTGATGACATTACCTACGGCATGTCGCAGGTCAATGGTTGCGTCAGCGGGCACACCTTGACGAATGGCGTTTGTTATCCGCCTGGCTATGTTCCGCCCAAGGATTCCGCGCCGGCGACGGATGCACAGATCCAGCAGGCGGTTACCGATGGTCTTGCTAGAAATCCTTCCCAGGCGATGGATGTTCTCAAGAACATCTACGACAACGGTGGATGGGTTCCCCTGGACGTCGCTGACTCCGCTGGTTGGACGCTCCCTACGACACCGGTTAAGGGACAGCCTTCTACGACGACGACCAATAGCACCGCGCCTAATGGGGACTCGTTGACCACCACCAGGACCACCACACCTACGCTGAATCTCGGCACCACTGGCAACACGGCCGGCAACAACGGCATTACCTACAACGTCACGAACAACACGACGACGACGACCACCAACAACACGACTGGTCAGACCTCCACTCAGACCGAGACGCAGGACGCTCCCATCACGTTCACGGATGCAGCGATGCCGGATCTGCCCAAGCTCTATACGCAGAAGTATCCCGAGGGTCTTGCCGGCGTATGGCGCACGAGCGCTCCGGACGTGCAGAGCACCCAATTCTTCCAGGGCGTGAAGTCGATGTTCCCGAGCTTTGGCGCAGGACAGTGCCCGGTTTGGCGCATGAATTTCGCTATCGGGAAGATGGGCAATTTCGGCACTGGTGACCTCACTGTGCCGTGCTGGATCTTCCAGGCGCTGGGGCTCGTCGTCCTTGCTACAGCGGCCTTCACGGCCCGGAAAATCATTTTCTGAGGGGGTATCTCATGGGCGCGTTTTTCACTGCGATCCTGGCGAAGTTTGCCGCGCTGGCTTCCTGGCTTGGATCGCTCGTTGTCGCGGCCTTTGCAGCGTTCTGGCTGCTCGGCACCGACCTGGTCTGTTGGGTATTTGAAAGTGTTCTTAAGTTGACCGGCACGTTGCTAAACGGCTTGCCTGGCACTGACGCATTTCAGGCTCTCAATCCTGCGCAGTACATCAGTGCCGCGCCGGCCGAGCTGGTCAACATCATCGGTTTGCTGAGGGTCGGTGAGGCCCTGGCGATCATCCTGGGCGCGATATCGATCAAGTTGGTTCTGCAGCTCGTGCCCTTCACACGTTTAGGGAGCTAACCATGTCGTCTTTCCATATCGAAGATCTCTATGACCTGGCTAACCAGATCGAAATGAAGCGGCAGGAGGCTGTCGAAAAGGCCGAACGTCTCTCTTACCAGTGGGAGATCGTCCAGGCCCGTATCGAGCGCCTTGAGGCGCAGGAGGCCTGCGGCGATGATTAATCTCCTGCTTGGTGCGCCTGGTGGCGGCAAGAGCTATGAAGCGGTTGCTTTTCATGTGTTGCCCGCTCTCAATGCAGGCAGGCGCGTTATCACGAACCTGCCGCTTGTCCTCGATGAGTTTCCGCCTGAACAGCGTGCTTTGCTTGAGCTCCGGTCCCATGCGAAAGGCAAGGCGGAGCGCCGCTCTGGCCTGGCCGGTGTCCTGGGCGAGTCTGCTGACGACGAGATCTTCACCAGGCCGTTTTCGACGGTCGAGTGCTATGGCGACCCATGGCGGCACCCTGATAGCGGCTCTGGCCCGCTCTACGTCATTGATGAGGCGCACATGTGTCTTCCCAGGGAAGGCACCGGCCGTAAGGTGCGTGAGTGGTACGCGATGCATCGTCACGAACTGGCCGACGTCCTGTTGATCACGCAGAGCCATGGCAAGGTTTCCAAGGACATCGTTGACCTGGTGCAGGTTTGTTACCGCGTTCGTAAGGCGACTGCCTTCGGCTCCAACAGTGGCTATGTCCGCAAGGTTTTGGATGGCGTCAGGGGCGAGGTGGTCAATACCTCGGTCCGGAAATACGACAAGCGGTACTTCAAGTTCTACAAGTCGCACACCAAGAGCAGTCAGGCCGGGGCAGAGCTGGCCGCCAATGACATCGTTCCCCTCTGGAAGCGTTGGCCATTTCTCGGCCTGGCCATCTGTGTTTGTTTGTTCCTGGTCTTGTTGGGGAGTGGTAAGCAAATGAACCCGCTCAAGCCTCCACAGCACCAGGCCAAGGTGATCCGGTCCAGCTCCGCTACATCTGGTCAGCCTGTCGCTTCGGCCGCGGCTCTGCATAGCCCCACAGCCGCGCGCACGGAGGAGCACGGCGATAGGGGCGGCGCGGCGCCCGTGCCTGATCGCAAGGCTCCCCAGGTGGCCGGCCCGTTTGCTGGGCTCGGCGTTCACCTGATGGGGCGGGTCAGGCTTGCGTCGGGCCGTGAGGTGTATTCCCTGGTCATGTCTCAGAACGGCCAGCGGATCTTTTCCACGAACTCCGATGAGCTCGTGGAGGCAGGCTACAAGGTCAAGCGTGTCAGCGACTGCGCCATGTCGTACAGCTATCACGATGTTGAGATGGTGGCCGTTTGTGACGCACCGCAGGTCGGCGTTACGCCAGGGGAGGGCGTTATTGCCGACCGTCCAAGGCCGCAGGTAGCCGAGGTAAGTTCGTCGTCTTGAAAGGCGTGCCTGCTGCTTGATGAGGGCGTCTAGCGTCAGGAGTGTCTGCGCGCTCGTCCGCACGATAGAGCGCGACTGCAACTGTCCTGTGCTCGTATCGGTTCCGGCCTCTAAGGCCACTCCGCAGACCGAGTAGCGGGCGGCGCGAAAATTGATCTATCGGCGTACGCGATCGCGGACCGACACCTCATTGCAAGCCGGCCTCCGGTCTCACAAGTGCCGACAGTACTTAACGGAGCATCGGGCCAATGTGTTTTGCCGCCACAAGCAACAACGTCATAACCAGCCCAAATGCAATCAATTTGACTGTCCAGTGCCATTCAGAGCCGGGTATGTCTGGAGGCTGCGGACCAGGTTGCGTTTTGCTCGGCGGCGGGTCCACGCGATGGGCACGCGGATTGTATGTTGCGCGTTTCACGGCGTCGCCCTGTTCTGATGCTGGTCTACGCCAGGACGATTCCTTTCCTTCTCTGCGTTGGTTGTTGCGCTCGCGCCACCAATCTCTATCGTAAATGCCCATTTTTGACCCCTTGATGTTTTCGGCAGATTGTAGCTGTTTGCGTCAATCCCACTCTGGGCGCATGCAATGAGAGTCCTACTTGCCGATGAAGGTGACATGGACGATGAAGACGAATTGAAGCAGATCGCGCGCGAGATTAGGCACCTGTACTACTACATCCGAACGCTACGCCGTGGCGTTCACGATGCTGCTCGCAGGCGATACTATCGAAAGATTGAGGTCAAAAAAAAACGCCTGCTAAATGCAGGCGTTTCGAGGCGAGAGGTGCTTGATCTGTTAGCGTGTTGCCGATCAGCAAGATGCCGTTTTAGGGCGTGTTTGGACTGTTCCTGCCGGCTGCTCTGATATTCGTTGAATTTTACATAAGACAAATTATGCACACAGAGTGTGTAGCGGCAAAGTTGTAATGTCCGGTTCTGGCAAAGTTCAAATGTCCGCCTGAGGCGCCCGTCCATGGTATTCAGCCTGCCCGGTTGAATGCAATGGAGACGCCAGAGGATGGCTAGACCCGAGGTCATTACAGTAAGCATGCGTGAGTTAGACAGGCTCAAGACCGTCCAGGCGGTCGTGGATGGTCAGTTGCGGCCCGGCGTGGCCGCCGAACGGTTGGAGATCACGGATCGGCAATTCCGGCGGCTGCTGGAACGGTACCGTCAGGAAGGCCCGTCCGGACTGGTGTCCCGCAAGCGCGGCCGGCCCAGCAACAACCGCCTGTCGACGGACCGCGAATCCGTGGCCCTTAGGCTGATCCGGGAACACTACGCCGACTTCGGGCCGACGCTTGCCTGCGAGAAGCTGCGCGAACGCCATGGAACCACGTTGTCCAAGGAGACGATCCGTCGGCTGATGACCGCGGCCGGGCTGTGGGTGCCGCGCAAGCAGCGCCCGCCCAAGGTCTACCAGCCGCGTAACCGGCGTGCCTGCCTGGGCGAGCTGATCCAGATCGACGGCTGCGATCACCGCTGGTTCGAGGACCGCGCGCCGGCCTGCACCCTGGTGTATGTCGATGACGCGACGAGCCGGATCATGGAGCTGCGCTTCACACATTCAGAGTCTACGTTCACGTACTTCGCCGCAAGGCGCGCCTATCTGGAGCGCCATGGCAAGCCCGTGTCGTTCTACAGTGACAAGGCCAGCGTCTTCCGCGTCAACAAGCCGAGTGCGACCGGCGGCGATGGTCACACCCAGTTTGCCCGGGTCCTGTTCGAGCTGAACGTCGAGGGCATTTGCGCCAACAGCAGCCAGGCCAAGGGCCGCGTCGAACGGACCCACCTAACTCTGCAGGACCGCCTCGTCAAGGAACTGCGTCTGCGCAATATCAGCACCATGGAGGCCGCCAACGCGTTCATGCCGGAGTTCATCGCGGACTACAACTCGCGCTTTGCCAAGGTGCCGCGCAACAGCCATAACGCTCATCGTCCGCTGCGATCCGATGAGAACCTGGACCTGATCTTCACCGTGCGTGAGCCACGTTGCGTGTCCAAGAGCCTGACGATTCAGTACGACAAGATGCTCTACCTGCTGGCCGATACTCCGGAACATCGCAAGCTGGCTGGGCGCTATATCGATGTCTACCACTACCCGGATGGCACGATTGAGCCGCGGGCCAATGGCGCTGCCCTGCCCTACACGACCCATGACCGTCTCTCGGAAGTCGACCAGGGCTCAATCGTGGACAACAAGCGCCTCGGGCACGTGCTGCAATTGGCGCAATACGTTCAGGAGAAGCGCGACAATCGACGATCGCAATCTGTGCCACGACCCGACGGGACACCACGTAGGCGTGGCCGACCTCCCGGCACCAAAGCGCAGCGGTCGCTGGACCAGAACGACATGCTGGAAGCATTGCAACGACTTCAGCAGCAGCCGTGGCCGCTTAACGGGACTGAGAATTGACTTTCAGCCGCCGCTGGAACTTACATGCAGCGACTCCAACGCCATGCCGATTATTTGATGTATGAGGAGAAATTCTTGATGTAGTCATCAAGATTCTCCTCGAGCATAAGACGGTATTGCTCGCAAAAGTACCCTGAGGGTTTCTTCCTTTGCCATAGCCATCTCTTCCCCCGAGGCAAAACCGCAGGCGCTGACCCACGCATTGAAACGAGCCGCCCCATACATCATGGATGCGCTCACCGTTCCCTAACTACCCACATTTCCGAGCTGCTCATTTGAGAGATGAATGTGTGCATTCGCTCTGTCGTAAAACGCTCTCGGGCGAGCCCCCGCGCCCGGCCAAGGTTCCCTTGAACGTCAGGCGCCAGCGGCGGATCAACCGGCTCGACCTGGAGCGCGCTATCGGGGACGCGGCGCGCCCCACCCTGCTCCCAGCTCAAGCGTCGCCGGCCAGCGCCACTGCCTTACCGCCCCCCCCCAAAAAAGCCAACGGTGGCGGATAGATGGTCGGACGGGACTTCTGTCACGGCGGCGCGGACAGCCTGGGCCATCGGCAGCTTCCCCGCATGCTAGAGGCGCAGGCACGGGCCCTGATCCATGCCCACTACGCCGATTGCGGCCCCACTCTGGCCTGCGAGAAGCTGCGCGAGCGACACGGCATCGATCTGGCCAAGAAAAACGGCGCGCCTAGCCAGTGAGAGGACATTCTGGTTTAGCCGGAACATCAGGTTTGTAGAGGGTGATGTGGTCGCGAATCTCGCGCGACGTGACCCCGGCGGGCGAGGATTCGACGGAGTGGCGGATAGCACCGGCCATGATCGTCATGGGAATTCCTAGTTCGTTCTGGGTTGTCAGAAGGCGTCCAAAATGTGAGAGCCCCGGTGCCACACCAATGAGCACGGGGCTAGGCCGCAACTGCTCTCCACCGGAACCTGTAGCGTCGTTCTTCTCTGCCAGCAGCATGTACGCAACGACGCGCTGCGTCGACTCAACCTCACGGCGCAGTCCGGTGAAACGTTCTTCTGCACGGCGCGGCCTTCATCATCACCGCGTTGCGAAATTACGGACAACCGGACCGGCCGTTTTCCCCACGCGATCCACTCGCCCCCCCTGTACAGCACTAGCCGCCGCAGCAGCTACCATGCATTCGCATCTCGAAAAAGCGAAGGGCTCCGATTTAATGATTGACGACAAAAACGCCGGGGATTTCACAGGATTTTGGAGTGGCGTGATTGACGTTCTTTGGGTGCGACCCTAGATTCTTCGCGCTATAGCTGCGGACGCAACGATTTTACCGCGTGCCTTTCAACCGGAATGGGATGTGTGTATGAATGCAGTGACCGAAAGCTTCACCGATACGCTGCGCCACCCGAGCGCGCGTCTGAGCCAGCATCTGCGGGTCTGGGTCGGGACTCGCGAACACGACTTCGACGTGGTGAAGTTCCGGGTGCGGGGAGGATTCTGCAAGGACTATATGGCTGACGTGACGGTGACTTCTTCGCAGCTTGATCTCGACGGTAGACAGTACGTCGGGCGGCGCGCCGGGCTGCAGGTCGACGAGCGCGTGGCCGTACCCTCCGTCAGCTATGTCGAACCCGTCGATCGAGAAGCCGCAACCTTCAACGGGGTGATCACGCGCATCGAGCGTATTGGCGTGAGTCGCGACGAAGCCACCTACCGGCTGCGCATCGAGCCGCGCTTTGCCGCCCTCTGCAAGCGGATCATCAAGTCAGATACCTTCAAGGACGCCTGCTGGAGAAGATGGAGCAGGTGGTGATGTACGAGGAGTCCCTGTGGAGCTTCATCACCCGGCACTGCCGCCGCAAGGGCGTTTTCTGGTTTTACAAACAGGGGCGCGGCAAGAATGGCCAGCTCGACACGATTGTCTTTGCCAACAATCCGCGCGCCTATATCCGTTCGGTCGAGGTCCCGCTTATCCCGGATTCAGGCCTCTCGGCCGGGTGCCACGAGGCAGTGCTGTCGCTCAATGACGCGCGCACCCTCGTGCCCGCCACCATCGAACTGTACGAGCGTAATTACCGCACGCCGGACGACCCGTTACGGGCGACGGTGAACGTCTCCAGTGAAGCCGGCGACCGCTCGGTGTTCGGACAGGTCAGCCGCAGCGCGGAGTTTCACCTGACGCAGCAGCAAGGCGAAGCACTCACGCAGATGCGGCGCGACGAACAGATCGCGCGCCAGGTGACGCTTTCCGGCACGACGAACGCCCTAGGCATTGCACCGGGCGTCGTGATGAAAACGACCAATGTGAAGGTGCCGCGCGCCGAATACGGGTTCGTGGTCACGTCGATGGTCATGAAAGGCAGCCGCACGACACCGGCACACGCCCGCTTCAAGGCGATGCCCGCGCATCTGACTTACCGGCCCAAATTTGACTACGAGCGTGACTGGCGTTTTCTGAAGGGCCCGGTCGTCGGCGTGGTCACGACAAGCGATTCTGCCCCATACGGTGACATGGACGAGCACGGGCGTTATAGCGTGCTGCCGAAGTTCCTGCAGGGCGCGGACAACACCGACAACAAGTTGCTGAAACTGCGTTTGGTGCGTGTGTCGTCATCGGACCAGGGCGGTTTGCATGCGCCGCTGCTGCCGGATACCGAGGTGCTGCTGGAGGGGGCGCATGCGGACGTGGACCGTATGCACATCAGCGGAGCCCTGCACGACTACGCCCACCGCGATCCGGTTCGGGGCACCGACGCGTTGTTCAGCTATGCGATCTGGCGCTCGCCACTGCTCGGTGCCGAGGTCGTTTTCAACGATCTGAAGGACAAGGAAAGCGCACGGCTGGCTACTGTGTACAGCCAAACGGCATTTAACCAGGGCTACCTGCTCAACGGTAAAAAGCTCGCCCGTGGTGAGGGGTTCGAAGCGACCACGAAATCGTGGGGCACGATGCGTGCAGCGAAGGGCCTGTTCTTCACGGCGGACGCAGCAGCCGGTGCTGACACGCCGCACCTTGAGATGCCCGCTGCCGTCGCGCAGCTCAAGGCGGCGCTGCAGCGCGTGACGGATCTTGCTGCGGCAACGACGCGGGCCGGGGCCGATCCTGCTGATCGTGCCACGCAGTTGGCGCTGCTCGACGGTCTGAACCAGCTGCGCGACGCGGGGCTGCTCGCGAGCGCACCGGGCGGCATGGCGTTTGTGACGCCGAAGTCGGTGCAGCACTCGGCGGGCGAGAACCTGATCGCGACCGCTCGGGACATGGACGTCAGCATTGCGAAACGTCTGCGCATGGCAGCGGGCGAGCTGATCTCGTTCTGCGCGCACAAGCTCGGTATCAATCTGGTCGCGGCGAAGGGGAAGTTCACGGCGTCGGCGTTGACGGACGGCATGGACCTGTTCGCTCAGAAGCAGCTCCGCATCGCGAGCGAGAGCGAGGACGTTCAGGTCGCGGCGAAGTCGAAAATTACGCTCAACAGCGGCGGAGCCTCGCTTGAGATCGAAGGCGGCAACATGACGTTCCACTGCCCCGGCGCGTTCACCATCAAGGCAGGCTCGTTCACGTTCGTTGGCCCGGCTAACGTGCCCGCAGTGCTGCCAGTCCTGCCGAAAAGCAACCTAACGCTCAATGAGCGGTACTCCCATACGAACTGACGCGCCATGATTATCAGCCCTCCGTTTTTGCCTGAATCCGGCCTTACGTCTAGCGACCAATCGAAGCCGGACCCCATGATGGACGCCGTCGACGAGTTCGAACTTGCTCACGGTATTTACCCAATTGCGTTTGACCGGCGCTGGCATTGCGGTGCCCATCTCGCCCCTGACACGCATGGCCCTGTGTATGCCATCGCCGATGGCGAGGTGGTCGCCTACCGGGTCTGCCAGCATGCGATGGACTCGGGCAATGGCAACGCGGGCTTCGTCCTGCTGAAACACTCGACCGAAACGGGCGAAGGTCGCACGATGACGTTCTATTCGCTCTACATGCACTTGCTGCCGCTCGCCGAGTACCAGTCGTTCGGGCACGACGCAAAAGGATTGCCAGAGTTCCTTCGCAAACCTACCGGCCAAGTCGCCCAAGGTGCGGTGGAGCCTGCGGTGGCTGGCGGTGGCAACAAGGTGCGGCGCAAGGACGTTATCGGTTTTCTCGGGCAGTATGAAGGCGTGGTGTATATGCACTTCGAAATCTTCATGATGCCGGGGGATTTCGATACGTACTTCAGCCATACGGCGCTCGGCAATGCCGCGCCAGACACGCCGACGACCTCGGATTGCTGGGGGCATACCTGGTACACGATTCCCGGCGGACAGCAGTTCTATGCCCTGCCGCCGGGAACGGACGCACACAACAAACTGCATGGCATCAATTTCGACGCGGGTCACACCGGTACAAATCCATTGCCGCTCGTCGAGACCTACTTCAGCAAGGGCGGGAAGTACACCAACGTCTGGAGCGTCGCGACGGGCGGTTCGCGTACGCTGCTAACTGCGCAGCCAGTAGTTGAAGCCGATTACGAATACGATCTTTATCGTCGCGCGACGGCACTCTTCAGCGCCTGCCCGAGCGACGGATACGAGATGCTGCGCTTCGGGCGCATCCTCTCGACGCCGGCGACGCTGTCCGGGAGAGACTGTGCGACATGGGTGAAAGTGACCTACGCCCCGGGAGTGCAGGGTTACATTGATATCAACAACACCTCGGTTAAGAAGTTGTCTGACGCAGATTTCCCGTCGTTTATGGGCTGGCAGAAACTTAGCGATGACGCTACGCCCTTTGGCAGCGATGGGCTGTGCGATATCGACGCACTCAAGAAAATCGTCAAGGATGCAGCGGCCAGCAAACATGAGCAGACGGTAGTTATTGAAACGATAGAGGTACAGAAGGCGGACGAGCTTTCCGGCTACGTACGGTGCAACGATCAGGTACGGCAGGCGTTGCGCGGGTTTATCTGCAATGCCCCGAGCGAATGGGATAGCACGAACAACGAGACGCGTTACGCGAAACTGCTCGATGTAGACGGTTTCTATCACGGCAACGATCAGGGTTACAACGACTTTCTTAAGTATCTTAAGGAAATACAGTTCTGGGGCGTGACGGGTCTCCCCGCAGGGCAGAAGCTGTGGTTCTTCCACCCGCTTGCGTTTATCCGGCATTTTAGGAAGTGCGGATGGCTTAGTTTGGACGAACTTACGCAGCTTCTTCCCCGTCGGTATGGTTTGAATCATGCTGGAGCAACGTTGAGCTGGCAGACGGCTCGCGGCCGATTGAGTGGCGGCACTATTGCTTATGCTGAGTTCTGCAAGGCATGTCGAAAATATGGAATTACGACGCCAGAAAGACAGACGGCATTCTTGTCGCAGACCTATATTGAGACGGGATTACTGAGAACGGCGATTGAGGATGGCCAAGGAAATGCGACCACCGGAAATGCGCAATATTACCAAGCATTCTATGGTCGTGGGCTAATGCAGCTTACTTGGCCGACGCTATATGACGACTATGGCAAATTTCGTGGGTTTGCCGGAAATGAATCTGGACACTATGTTGACCCAAGAATTACCACTGTTTCGACGCATTATTGGTCTGGACCGCCGGCTGTAGATTCTCACGGGCGTACGTACAGTGGCAGAAGACAATGGTATCCGCGCTACGATCCTGACATCGTTGCCTCAAATCGTTCAAATGCTTGCGATAGCGCCGGATTTTTTTGGGTCTGGAAGCATTTCATGGGGGCCTCGAATATTTCACGCGTAGCCGATAACGGTATTGATACTGAAACGATTGGTCGGGTATCCGTGTTGGTCAACGGAGGCGGGAATGGATACGATGATAGGCAGCAGTATGCCGCCTTTATCCTTCGTTATCGCGGGGACACGACGGAGGCGGTGATGAGTAAAACATTGACCTATGCGAGACAGAGAATCGTCCCGGTTCCAAATCGCTCTCCAACGTGGGCGCGTCGACAGCGCTCTCGCAGGTCTTCGTTGACTTTACCGCTCAAAGCCCGTTATGAAGGGAGGATATTACTCATGAAAATTTTCGCCGTCGTAATGCTATGCGCTTTGTTTTCCACATTCAATACCAGTGCCAATTCTAGTGCCGCGGCACTTGGGCCGATGCCGGCGATTTCAGACGTTTCGCCAAAGTTGAAAAAAACTCTTGACGCGCTGAGGACGCAGATTGAATCCGATGCTAAAGATTGCGACGAAGCGGCAAAAGCAATGAATTCAAATGGGCGATATAGTTCTTCCATAAAAAAAATATCGACACGGGTAAGATAGTTGCTCTTCGGGTTTCTGGAGTCGTGATGTGTGATGGAGTACATTCTTCGTCGTTTCAATATGGCATTACTTTCGAAAAAGCAAGTGGGAAACGGCTTGATTTGAATCTAATATACAATATTGCTATCCGACAAGATGGGCGTCTATTTGTTAGACCCGATCTCATCGATTCGGTGAAGACTAGCTATAGGTCAGATAACAAAAATAACCCGTCCTGTCTTTATGCAACGGAATGGGAAGATGAACTGGCTAATCTTCCAATCACGTTTTCTCCACTTCCCGATGGATCTATTGCTCTTTACTATGCGGCGCCGGATGTATCTGCCGCTTGCTTTCCCGCTTTGCGGTTGGAGCCGAAGGAGTTTTCGAAGTTTAGAGATGCGAAACAGGCGACGCAATACGCATTGCCGTAGCCCCTCTTTTCAATACTGATTCGAGGGACTTGTAATTAAGGTTGGTTATGTTGATTTGGAACGGCAACTTGATTTCACTCGATCTGCGAAAGAAGTTATTTCGTGAGAAATTTAAAGCAGCTGGGGTAAGACGGAATTTGGTCATGCTGACATCCGTTTTTTTTGCGGGAACTGTCCATGCAGATAATACGTATAAAGTGACTGGTTCATCAATAACAATCGACAACTCAAGAAAATGCGCGCTTGACAAACCTGTGCTTTATGCAATCGAGAGCTTCGATAAATCGGCGGTAATGGTCTCAGAAACTGGGTATGTTGCCAAACAGGACCTAGCCACTTGCCAAGCTGGGCGGGCCGCACACGTCCTCTCGATCCCGTCAAATGTAGGGGTGCTATCCGACATCAATCTCTCAGCCGGTATTTATGTTGCCCTTGATTTTGTTAGCGTGCGGCCATTCGCATATCTGGCTACTGTTGCACGTATCGGCACCTCGCGGAATCTTGTTTCGCTAAGGGAAGCGTATGTTTCAGGCCGGAAACTTGGCGAACTGAGGGAGTCCGCCTTTGGTGGAACCGGCGACGCGGGGACTGCGATCATCTCCGCTGATGGACGCTATGTCGCGCCAAGCGGCGAGATAGACTGTTCGCAATACGCTTATCCAGGGGTGTGGGGCGTTCGGGGCAACCGACGTGTCACAGCGACGGACGATGCCTGCGCGTCGCTTTTTAAATAAAACCAATCTCTCGACATGAAATCCCCTATCCGCAAAGGCGACAAACTGGAAAACGGCGGCGAAGTGACCGGTGGCTCCGAATGGTTCGTATTCATGGGTCGCCCGCTGGCCCGCAAGGGCGACGAAGCCCTTTGCGACGAGCACGGCCCGACCGTCATCGACGAGGGCTACGCAAAGTTTCCCGACCGCGACGGCAGGCCGGTCGCCCTCCACCACTACCGTTGCGCGTGCGGCTGCCGCCTGATCTCGTCGCTCCAGAACGTCAATATCGAGTAATGCCGGTCGATCTGTCTTTGGCCGGACGCCCCAGTGCCTATCCACGCCGCCCACGGTTCTGGCCGTGGTGGTTCTGCATCTGGCTTGTCTGCAACGTTTTGGGCGTTACCGTTGCCATGCTGCTCTGGCCGAAGGGAGAGCCCGTGAGTGGCGCGCCGTTCTGGTTCTGGTTCGTTGGGGTACCTAACGGTGCGTTCCTGCTCCTGTTTGCCATTGAGCGCGCTGGCTACGAGGGTCTCTGGTATCGGGCGTACTGGCGCAACTTTCATCGTAGCCGTTGGCTGGCGGAGCGGTTGTGTAGAGCACAAAAACCCCTCCAGGTACTCGGTGTCGGCTACTGCCTGCCGCTTGGCGAACAGACGCTTGCCGGTGCGATTGCTGCCAGGGAACGCATGCCTGCAGCGCAGTTGCCCCGTACAGGTGCTGAACTCGTCTTTCACGCTCGTTTCGAGGACGCGGACTGGAGGGTCGACGAACCTGATGCGGTCGGTCTTAAGGTGGGCGAAGAAAGCATTGAGGCGGGCCGGATGCCGAAGAAAATTGAGTTGCTGACGCTCAAGATTGCCGATTCGCTCAAACCGCTTGTGACGAGCCTACGCGCCCTGACGCGCTACGAGCGGCAATGGTGGCCGCAGATTCGCGTACTGAGCGCAACGGGAAGCGAGCAGCGGGACGTCGCGCGGGTCATTGACGCACTGCGCATTGCGGGCCTGCCGCCGCTCGCGGTGCAAGCGGTAGCGGCTACGGATGGCCTGATGGTCGCCGATGCGTGGCTCGACGCAAAGGACGCGCGTCCGCTGCTCGTCGTCGCGACCGCATGGCACGAGGCGGGACCGCCCGAAGGCAGCACCGAGGGGTGCGTCGCCGTACTTCTGACGGCGGGATATTTCCGGCTGCCGGACACGGTCAAGGTCGCCGCGCTGCTTCACAGGCCCGTTACCGCACTCGCCGGCGAGGTCGAATACGGCTTCGCCAATGCTGCGGTATGGGGTAAGGCCGACTTCGCCTCAATCGTTCGCGCATGGATAACGCGTCCTGTAGATGGAGGCGACAGAGCATTACGCGCGGCAAATATGAATTCCATTTCAAAAGACGAGGCGCAGCGACGCCCCGACCGCATCGCCGGCGACCTCGGTGACGCAAACGGCTGGCTGTCCATCATAGCGGCGATCGAATCAGGCGCGGCAGATGGTCCACAACTCATCATAGACGGCTTACAGTCCGCAGTCCTGCGCGTAACGCCCGCAATAAACGATAACAACCGGAATACCGATGAACGACCCCAGGCTTACCCTGCGCTCGCTTAAGCCTCCAACCGCGAACGAGGAATCCGCGCCGTCGAGCCGTCTGCCAATCTGGGGAATACCCGTCGGGGCGCTGATCGTCGCCCTGCTCGCAATCGGCTTCGTATCGCTGCGCGGCGACATGGTTGGCGTTACCGCAGGCGAGTCGCGGCTGAAAGCGATCATCGTCATCCTGTCAACCTTCGCAGTCGTTGTCGTCGTTCACCTCGTCCTGTTCGCGACCGGCGCTTACGGCTTCGCGGCGCGACTCTTTCGTAGTGAGACTGGAGACCGTGAGGCGGCGAAGCCGTTTAAGCGCGACGCGCGGTTGCAACACATGTATGAGGAGCTGCGTGTCTCGCATGGCTGGTTCTGGCGCGGCCGTCTGCGCTGGCTGATGGTCGACGGCACCGATGAGCGCGTCGATCAGGTGGCCCCCGGCCTCAAGCAGGCAGGCGTCATGCACGTTGGCGAAATCGTCCTTGTTCACGCCGCGCCGGACGGAATCGAGAAAGAAAAGTGGCTTGGCCAGATCCGCCGGTTGTGCCGCCGTCGCCCGGTGGATGGCCTCGTACATGTGGCTCGCGCTGAAGAAGCCGGTACGGGCCTGCCCCGCGAACTCTCAATGATCGCGACCGCGCTTGGTTGGGCTGCGCCCGTCACGTTCCTGCATCCGGTCGAGACGAAGGGTAGCCTTTCCGAACGCTTCGACGCGGTCGGTGCCTTCATGCCGAACGAGTCGCGCAGGCAGGCGCAGGAGGCGGCCGCCAGGGCGCCAGAATTGCTGACCACGGTCGAGCAAGGGTCGGCAGACGCTGGCGTGCGCCTCTATACGCGGGAAAAGGCGACCTGGTTGATGGAGGTCTCGAAGTACATCAGCGACCACGCTGAACGGATTGGTGGAAACCTGCGTGCACTCGCCGCCTCGAACTGGCTGCGTGCGCCGCTCGCGGGTGTCCTGTTCGCGCCGGTCTTTCCGGGCGCCGCTGTCGTACCGGTGCCGGTGGCTAATGGTGTTGACGATGCACCAGCACGAGCCGTGACGGCGTGGCCGATGGCCGACGTGCCTCGCGAACAGCCGCGCGCCCTGCTGCCGGTGTGGCAGCAGATTGCGGCCTGGATGCCGAGCTATCGGAGTCGCCGCATGGGGTTGTACTGGCCCGACGTGCTTGCGTGGTGCGTCGTGATCGGGGCCATCGTGTGGATCATCCTGATGGCGATCTCGGGGCTGGGCAACCGGGCGCTTGTCAAGGATGCCGAAGCAACTGCCACCCTGGCGCTCGCGGCCACGCCCGGCACAGCGCCTGCGCTGCGTGCGCAGCTTGCGCTGCAGAACGAGATCGCAACGCTCGAATACCCAAGACATCCAGGCAGCGGCTAGAACAGCTTTCAGCTCGTCGAAACATGAAGATGGCGAGGTCTGCCCATGCATACGTGCGAGGAAGCACTACACGCTTCTACCAATGGTTAAATGAGACGAGCGTCTCAGCTCTGCCTCAAGGTCCGGCCATTTGGATCTGTGGTGATTGTCATACCGGAAATCTCGGCCCCGTTGCCAATACAGAAGGCGACGTGGAAGTACAGATTCGGGATCTGGACCAGACCGTGATTGGAAATCCCGTCCATGATGTCATTCGGCTCGCGCTGTCGTTGGCCACCGCGGCGCGGGGCTCAGATTTACCGGGTGTGACAACTTTACGCATGATGGAGTCGTTGATTTACGGATACGCCTCCGCGATCAAGCCTGGAAGGCACTCTCCGGATTTGTTTCGACCTCCGAAGCCGATTGAGCTTACGGTCAGGCAGGCGACAGAACGAACGTGGCGGCAACTGGCGCGAGAACGCATCGAAGACACGCGTCCCAGCATACCGTTGGGCAAACGGTTCTGGCCGACAACCAAGCGCGAAACCAAAGAACTGAACGCGTTGTTTCGCACCGAAGACGTTGCCGATCTCGCGACGGCCCTTCGCCATCGCCCGAACGCTGGTAAGGTAAAGCTGCTTGATGCGGCTTATTGGGTAAAGGGCTGCAGTTCCTTGGGGAGGCTGCGGTATGCCGTGTTGCTCGACGTAGATGGCGGCACAGTAGTAGGTGACGATCTTTGCCTGATGGACATTAAGGAGGGCGTGACCGCCGCCGCGCCGCGGGCCAAAGGGCCTGGCATGCCACGCGACAATGCTGCCAGAGTGGTAGAAGGCGCTCGCAACTTGTCACCGGCACTAGGCGAACGGATGCGCGCCGCCACGCTGCTTGAGCGCTCTGTCGTGGTACGGGAGCTGCTGCCGCAGGACCTCAAGCTGGATATTGAGCGTCTGAGCAGGCGTGACGCAATGGATGTTGCAAGGTATTTGGGGGCGGTAGTTGGAAAGGCGCACGCACGACAACTCGATTCGGACGATCGAAAGGCGTGGCATCGAGCCTTGGAAGTGCGGCGTTCGCGGGCGCTCGACGCTCCGAGTTGGCTATGGCGTAGTGTCGTAGAGTTGATGGCGACCCATGAAGCCGGCTACCTTGAACATTGCCGGCGATACGCCCTCGGCTAATCGCAAGTGATATGCAGAAGGATGAGATCGTTCGCTTGGGACGAGCCCCGCGCGAGACGCTCGCAACGAACGCGCGGGGCTTTTTTGTATGCCGGCGTCAGTCGGGTTCAGCGGTGACGGCGTTCGTGTACTCGGACCTCTCTGATTCTTTAGATCGAAATCTTTAATATTGCACACGTTGGTTTTCAGGTCGTCAGCACGATCTTGCCGACATTCTCGGCAGACTCCATGCGGCGATGCGCGTCCGGCGCATGCATGAGCGGGAACGTGCTGTCGATGATCGGCTTCAGACTCGTACCGGCATTGAAGTGATCGAGCCAATGTTCGCGGAAGCGCCGCGTCATCGCTTGTTTCTCGGCCTGGGTGCGGGACTTCATCACGGTGCCGATGATTTGCAGGTGGCGGTACAGGATCTGCGCGAGCTCGACCTTAATCTCGCCACCGCCGCCTAGCAGACCAACCTGGACGAGTCGACCGCCATTTGCCAGCGATGCAATGTTTTTCTGAAAATACGGCACGCCGACGAAATCGATCACGACATCGACACCGCGTTTTTCAGTGTATGCGGCGACGATTTCCGCAAAGTCTTCGTTCCGGTAGTCGATGACGCGATCAGCGCCGAGTTGCAGCACTGCGTCACGTTTCGACGCCGCAGTCGTGGCAAACACGGTCGCCCCCGTCGCACGGGCGAGCTGAACCACGGCTGAGCCGACGCCTCCGGCAGCGGCGTGTACGAGGACCGCATCGCCCTGCCTGAGTCGTCCAAGGTGCAGCAGCGCTTCGTGGGCTGTGATGAAGACCTCGGGAATGGCAGCCGCATGGACGTAATCAAGTCCGACAGGGATCGGCATGGCCATGCGCCAGTCGATACGCGCGATCTCGGCATACCCACCGCCGCCGACAACACCCATGATGCGGTCACCAATGTGGTAGCCCTCGACTTCAGAACCAATCTCGATGACTTCGCCGGCGATTTCCAACCCCATCAGGGTCGAGTCACCGAAGTCCGCACGGCCGTAGCCGCCGCGGCGATGCGTGAGATCGGCGCGGTTGACACCTGCCGCATGGACGCGCACCAGAAGGTCATGCGGGCGGACATCGGGCGCCGGAACTTCTCCCAGTTGAAGAACGTCGGCGTCGCCGAACGTGCTGAAGACGATGGCTTTCATCTGTATGCTCGCTTCGTTGTTGCTGTCGATGCACTGATAGTAGAGCAGCAGACAGTCAAAACCATGATGCAAAAATGCATCACGACGAAGGCAAAGTGCAGGTTCCGCACAGCTCCGATACCGCGCTAGACTTTCTGATCTTTGAAGGCTTCGACGATCTTGTCGATCATGGCACGGACGCGTGCGGTGTGCCGCAGGTCCTGATGGGTCACCAGCCAGACCTCATAGCGTCGCGCGCGCTCGCGCTCAGGCCAGATGCGCACGAGGCCGTCCCGCTCGGCAATCGGCACTGGCACCTCCCCGATGGCCCGACCCATGCGGATCATCGCGCGCAGCATCAGGCTGGAGTTGACGGACGAGACCACGCGACCGGAGTCGATCGGCAGACCCACGAGAGTCGGCAAGACACGCGACGTCAGAAACGGCTCCCACATCACGAGATCGTGGCCAGTAAAGCCGTCTACACGACGCGGCTCGCCGCGTTGCGCCAGATACGAAGGCGAGGCGTACAGGCCTACCGGCCACCGTGCCAGCCGGCGCGCGACTAGGTCGGGGTTTTCCGGCTTCTGGTTGCGGATTGCGATATCGGCCTCGCGCCGCGCGAGGTTTAGCAACTGCGTGGACGTGTTGAGGACGACGTGCACATCCGGATGCTCGGCGTGGAGCCGTGCAATCGACGGGATGACGAACTCAAGCGCAAGCGTGTCGGTGGTTGTCACCTTTACCTCGCCAGCCAGACGCGTGTCGGTACCCTGCGCCTGCCGCACCAGGTCGTCAGCGAACTTTTCCATCTTCTCCGCCGACTGCAGTGCGTTTTCGCCGGCGGGCGTGAGGACGTATCCCTCCGACGTGCGCAAGAATAGCGTGGCGCCCAGCTCGCGCTCCAGGGCCGCCACACGGCGTCCAACCGTGGCCTGATCGACGCCAGCCACGCGCGCGGCACTACGTAGCGTGCCTTCACGCTGAAGCGCGAGGAAGATGCGAGTATCGTCCCAGTTCATGAGGCCGCATTATGCCGCATCAGAAGAAATGCCTGACGCCGAAGCGGAACCGTTTGATTCGACCCTGAACCCACACCAAGAATGCAATCCCGCACAAACCGCACGCCCGTACTGACATCTAAAAATGGCCAGCCGTACGACATTATGAGCAAAGCCTCGACAGAGTGTGCAGGCAATTATTGGCAATGTGGCAAATAGAAATGTCCTGCCCTTAGTCCCTTTCGGGCATGCTGGCGACTCCCCCATTTGTTGATCATCAAGCGGCAGCGGCTCGCCAATCGGCTCGATCTGGAGCGCGTGATGCCACACCATCCACTTTTCGCCACGCCTGGCGACGAGCGCACAGAAGGCCCGCCCGGCGGCTGAACGGCGGCTTGCGACCCAAAGCAGCCTGCCAGACTTCTCCAAAGCGGTCATTCAGCGCGCCTTTAGAGACGGCCAGCGTTCGTTGTTTACGCAGATCGCAGATTTATCTCAGCGTCGGATCATGCGTTTCTTGCCAGAACGATATCTGATATCCCCAAAGATCATCGTCAACTTCAGGTTGATAGAACTCAACAACGCATGGAGCGTGCGGAAATTGAGCCTTCAGTTTCACTGAATATATTTCTTGAAGAGAAGATCCTAGAATTTGAAGCTTGTCTTTCGAAATATCTTCGCAGCCATAGTGCTGGATATCAGCGATATGCAGGTGGTTCATCACCCTCTCGACAGCCTTCCTGTCGTAACCATCTGCAGACTCAAATGATCTGAGGGTGTTCTCACAAAACCCACCACGCAGAATATACCCATCGAACGCTACAAATTCTGGCCAAAAAATCGTAGTGTAGCCAACTGCAAGAGAGAAACTTCCGGAGCAATTGATCCAGGATCCAAGATCAATGCCCTTGCCGTTGTTCCACTTTTGCAGCTCGGTGACCATGCTAGACGGGATATCCACAGGTGCGAGGAGGTTGGTATGCGAAACCATAGCGTCGTGCCGAAAGGAGAAAACCCGACGATGAATCCGATCCGGCAAGCAAGAATCGGCCAACAGGTAAGCTCGCGAACAACGAGAGGCGCCACGCCCCTCGTCGACGCCAGGGCGAATTCTGCGTCATCTTTGTGCGCCCATGCCTACGAGTGAAAGTAAGGATGTTACGTTAACTGGCGTCGTGAGATAAGAAGCGTGCAGGTAGTCTAAATGCAAATGCAACCTTTCGTAGAAACATCAGCACGGCGTCCCGAATAACGGTTCGTTGCGACTCCGAATCCAGAAGGAACATCGTTTCCCTGCTGAACGCTATTGTGGTCACGATGCCCATGCCAGAGGTTAGCCATTCGCTCGGAACTGCGTGGGAACTCGGCGGCGCGTCGAAATGAATGTAGACGCCCACTGACCGAAACGGCGAATTTGTAAGGTATCCATTGGCAAGCATTGCTATCGAAAACTCATTTTCGATGGAAGCGAGCACGGCGGCCTGGTTAGGAACCGCGGGATTTTGCGGTGAAAAATCGATCAGCCCAAGCACCTTCTTTGGTGGCGGCTCACTGTAGCCTCGTGCTTCTCCTACGCGTGCCCATATCTCTTTGGAACTGCTGGGCCAAACTCCGCAAAGTAGGCGCTTGAACACAGGATTCGATACCGCTTCCCGTTCGATGCGGTCGATCATCGCCTCACCATGGTAGTCGATGAGATCTTCCAGTGGGCCGGCGGCCAGGATGTCTAGAACCTTTTCCGACGTGCAGTGAGGGAGCACATGAAGAATCACTCTCCAGACATCTTCGGGATCGGCGTTGAGATCGTTCAATTGCGAAATGGCCAGTGGCAACTCCTCATCAGAATCGCGATCCCAGGTCTCCTGGGCGGCAATGTATGCCAGCGCCCATGCCTCTATATCTTCAGGTGGAAGCGGCATTCAATCGGCCTATCGTGGCAAATGATCGATGACGGCCAAGCTAAGATCCTGAGTGCACCCGAAGAGTTCGCCAAGTGTCATTCTTTCATGCCATTGGCTAGCAAAAGATTCTCCATACCTTGCCTCATAGCTGTCGGCAAGCATTTCCAATTCAAGCGCATCAGCCACCATCCACCAATGCCGATAGATCGCACGATAGATCGAGATGATCGAGTCGTTGGGGCGGAGCTTCAGCATATCCTTGTTTGCTATTGCGAAGGACTGCACGAACATTGCGAGAAAGTCCCTAAGGTCCGCGTTGGAACTGTCTGGAAAAGCGGCCCGCCAGGCCCTGCCTTGGCACTTCCGACGGGCAAACGCCCCTGGCAGGCGATTGCCAGAGAGCATCGCCACAAATGCCATCGCCGTAAGAGCAAGCAGGGAAACGGTAGTCGTTACGTGAACCATCATGCCGCAAGCTTGTAGTTGATCGAGGTCGAAGTTCCCCGTATCGCCAGCAAGCTTGAATCTTACATTTTTGATATATTTTGCGCTAGAAGTAGCGGAAGGTCAGCGCGCAATTACGCTGAGGGAAAACCCTAATGCCCATCTGATGGCCTGCTCGACGGAAGCCGCTCCAGCACCCGAGGAATTCGCAGTCCCTGGAAAGAACTGACAACCGAGTTTGGCAAAAATGGGCACCTTCAAAACACCGCAGGAAAAGAAACGGCTCAGCTACGCCAAGGACCACCGGCCAAACCACGGTGAAAGGGGGAGCTGCGTCCCGAAGCGAAAACGCACCTACGCAAGGGTTACGCGCAGAGCCCAGAATCAGCCTCTTGAAACACTGAAGTCGGAGCCCGTGGATGAGTTGCTCGTGACTACGGAACTCCGTGTCGGGATCGCGAGGCGGAAGAATCGAGGATGGGGAAAGTGGCCGGATATTTCGCTTGGCGAACACGTTGCCAAACGCAAGTTGTACAGGGCTGAAATGGAGGCTGTTGGTGGCCGGCGCGCTGCCAAGAGGAAGTTGGCGGCATGACAATGGAGGAACTGCAAAAGCGTCCACCGCCGCCCGCACGCGTTCATATTCTAATGGCTCGTGAGGCGCGTTCCGCGGTTGTGATACGCCGCGGCCCATCGAAGAAGACGGCATTGATTGGCTGGGACAGGAGGCGCGACAAGTTCGAGGTTGGACAGTGGTTCAACGGGCGAATTGATGAGCGGCGCTCGGACTTATCACCGGACGGCAGCTACCTGATCTATTTCGCGATCACCGGAAAGTGGGGAACCGAAAGCCAAGGTTCCTATACGGCGATCTCGCGGGCGCCGTATCTCAAGGCCGAAACGCGCCTGGCCAAAGGGGATACCTGGCATGGTGGTGGCTTATTTGTTTCCGAGCGCGAGTACTGGCTCAACGATGGCTATGGACACAAGATCGTCCGTGACGAGTCCAAGGCCAGGCGCACAAGCACCTATCCATGGCATGAGTTTCCTCCGATAGGGCAAACGGATCTGTATGAAATCCGCCTCCAGATGGACGGTTGGCAGCGAATGGATTACGGCTGGATTGGGAAGGGCGCAATCGTCCATTTCGAGAAGCCAGTCGGGCTTTCGCGTTTCCCGGAAGCGGACGTTCCCGTGTTACCTCCGTTTCCGGGCCTTCATTGTTTCGCGGTCGGCTACAACCTCGCAAACTAGGACGGCCGCCCCTGCTTTGTCCACTGCATGGCTATGGCAAACGCCCGATGTCTGAGATGCTGAGAAAACGCTTGTTGGCGTGAGATCGCAAGGAGCAATGCGGCAATTTCTCCGTCAACTGGAACTCCTTCGTCAAGCCAGGCGAGTGCCAGTTCAGGCCAATATTCGGTTGGCCAATTGAGCGCGGCGATCACAATTTCTCGGGCTGAAGGGCCATCGATCGGTAGACGATCTATTGGCCGCTTAAGATGAATTACTAACTCGGAGGGTTTCATTGGTTGGCCTACTGGGTCATTTGCCTGGCTCGACCGCGATTAGCGGATAGGCTCGATTCGTTCCGCTAAACGTAAGCACGACTACCTCCTTGCCCTTTTTCAGTTGAATGTGGCAGATTGCATCCCAGCCGTGGCCACAGACCGGCAAGCCCTGCTTAGCTTCCGCGTCAAAGTCTTTGAGCCATTCCGGATCGATGACCCAGCCACTACGAGTCATTTTGGCTCGAGCTTCCTTGTATGGACTGGCAAGGCGAAGATGAAAGGCCGCGGCGATGCTTCGCTCAGGGTCGGTGAACCTCATGCACGTGTAGCCTCGCGAAGGTCCAGTGCCATCCGATCCGTCGCGGACCTTGATGCAAGGTTCGGCCGAAGCCTGAACGGCGAAGGCGAGAGCGAAGGCCAGGAGAGTGGGTTTCAGCATGTCACGGGGCAAAGTAGTTTTGAGCTTGAACAGGGCCGGAGAATGGTGCCAGGTGAAGGTCATGGCGGGGTGACATGTCTGGTGGGTCGCGGTGGAATCCATTTGCGATTTTGCCTGATGACCGCTTCTGCTCGCCGAATGGACAACTCGAAGGCGAGTGTGACCGGCTCTTCCTGGCCGAAGCCGGAAGCTCGTCCGCCTCCAGGTCCCGCTGCCCGGCCGGACTTCGGTACTCGACCCAATTGCGCCCTTCGGCAGTTCCTCTGCGAATGACTGGTTATTGGCCGTTGTAGTCGCGCGACACCCCCCTCTTGGCCTGCATGCCCCTTTTTGGGATCCTCTGTTAGCGTTTGCGAGTGCGCTCGCAACCTGAAATCGAATCAATTAAGAGCTTTTTCTGTAGAGAGCACTTCCGAAATTCATGTCGTTCCAGCAGATGACTGAACTAAGAACATTAGTTCGTCCTGCACTTTCTTGTCGCGGCGGAAATAAGCTCGCGCTATAGAACGTTGACACTCTAGGTCATCTATTAGGTAGGCACATGACAAAACGCGAAGACTGGCAGACACTCGGCGCGGTCTGTGCCGCGCTGGCAATATCGGTCGGCTCCGTGACAGCGTATTTCTGGGAAAACATCCGTGGCAACCAACGCTTCAAGGCGTACTGCAAGAAAGAAGCAGGATTGCGAATATACAAGAAGGCACTCCCAAACAAAGTTTGGCTTGCCGACTCTCCGTACTCGGCAGTAGTCGCCGCCAGTTTTGATGGTGTGGCGTTCGCTCGCTACGTCGAGGCGTCAACAGGTAGGGAGGTCGACGTGCATCACAAGAGCGGACCAAGGGCCTGGAGAGATTCGTATGCGCACGTCGACGCCGACGTGACGCGTCAGCCCACTTATGGATGGCGCTCGATTGGGGAACCAATGGCCGGTGAACTCCGCATGATTCGGGCAGGTGACGAACTGTATGAGTTGCAGTCAGGCGAACTGATGGCTAGCTACTATGACTTCGGATTCTTCATGTTCGATCCAGCTAAGACGCCATTCTCTTCGCCTGCACCGCAAATGTGCCTTCATAATCTGTCTACCTACCGCGAGTTGCAAAGCGTAATTCAAACTAAGGAGTAATCCGTTCTGCTTGATCTAATAATGTCGATTGGCTGTACGTGCTGCTCAGTACGGCAGTAGTTACATATACGAACCTGACCAAAGTTGCGAAGTTGAAAATTCAACCGAACGACAGTGAGCTATAGCCAGCGAACCGACTTCACGTCGCGCTAACTGGCCAGATATTCTCGTGACCACGACAAAGCCTATGGGCAAATGAGTTGCCGATAGGATGATGTAAGTCAAATCAATGACGATGGCCGTTTTTGTCATTGAACGGACATCGCCAGTCGGTTCCTGCATTGTCTCCTTCTGGCCGATCTCGGCTGACAGCGTTGGCTCCAGTCAATCTGCGGCCAGCCTCATCTCGCTTCGTAGCTAGCGAAGGGACCCGTAAAGTAAAACTCCGACGCTAGGCCCTTAAGTACTGCTTCTTGGCTCGGAAAATAATCCAAAAAATCCGGCCATGCACTCGCGATAAAGCTATCCCATTTTATTGGGTCGAGTTCGTCGATCTTGCCGTCAGCAATATCAAGGAACTCAAAGCCTCGATCACGCAGACCAGCAACCGCCAGACGGGCGGCCCCTTCGTGGTCCGTCGCACCGATGAAAACAGGAACATACGCCCCTCGGAGATTCGCCGGCATTTCAGTGTTGCTTCCTCGACCGACGTGGCAGGTAATTCTGAAGAGCCTCAACGGAGGCTTTGTGTCGATTCTTTTGCGATGAAAAAACATGCTTGACGTGGATGCCGGCCTACACGAGGGGATGAAACAGGCTACCACATCGGATGTCCGCTCCTGGCCGGGCTCGGTCGACGGCCAAACGTCCAGATAAATGTGCGTGAGCACGAGATTCGATGGATGCGCGAGCACGGTAATTGATGGTCGGCTGCGGCACCGTCCATCACCAATGTTGCGTGCCGTCGGGCAACGCTGATGGACGTGGCGATCTATCGCGG
>Ga0187844_10000567_pt1 | contig 29001 bp, 29 predicted proteins | sample SpaLakP09_SKY_50_FD_134517 | JGI IMG/M metagenome (GOLD analysis project Ga0187844, IMG submission 134517) | Oligotrophic lake water microbial communities from Sparkling Lake, Wisconsin, USA - SP09_SKY_50 | ecosystem: Environmental > Aquatic > Freshwater > Lake | place: USA: Sparkling Lake... | reverse complement strand
GTGAAAGTCCAGCCGCGCATAGGTCTCGGTGATGGAGCAGCCATCGACCGGAAAGGGCAGCAGCGCGCACAGCAGATGCGTGGCCGTGTGAAAGCGTCGGTGGGCCTGACGGCGGGCGGCGTCAACCTCGATCTGCACGGCCATGCCGACCGCTGGCGGCTCGCCGTCGACCAGGTGGACGATGGCGCCGGGCTGCTCCTTGCTTTTGCGCGTGTCTGTGATGCGCCAGCGCCGTTCACCCGACACGAGCCAGCCGGTGTCGCCCGCCTGGCCGCCTCCGAGCGGGTAGCAGACGGTACGGTCCAGCATCACACCGCCCTCCCCTTGCCCGGTCACCACCGCGGCGCAGTGCAGCAGCGTGGCGTCTTCGCGAAACAGCTCTTCTGTCATCACAGCCTCACCTGGCCGTGGATCAGCGGCGTCACGTCGCCGCCTATCCATGTCGCCTCGGCGTCGCGCGTCACGTGCACGCGGCCGGCGCGGCCCAGCGCCGCGCCTTGGGCGGCGACGTAGCTGTCGCCCGCCAGGCCGGCACCCTGCAGCCACAGCGCCAGGCCGGCGTTGAGGCTGCCGGTGACGGGGTCTTCCGGCACGCCGATGTCGGGCACGAAGGCGCGCACCTCGAACTGGCATTCGCTGCCGTTGGGGTAGGCGCCGACGACACCGACCTTGAGCTTGCCCATCACCGCGAAGTCGGGCTGCAACGCGAGCACGCTGGCCGCGTCAGCCAGCCGGGCGGCCAGCCAACCGGGGCCGTTGTCGCACCAGACCAGATCTAGCACCGCCTCAGGCGCGACGCGCAGCGACGCGATGGCCTGCGCGCGCGTAGCGGCATCGACCGGCCCGCTGCGCTTGAGCGGTGGCGCGGCAAAGGCCAGGCGGGCGCCGTCACGCTTCACGCGCACCAGGCCGATGGCGCATTGCTGCACGACCTCGCCGGGCTTCTTGACGTCGCCGCCGCTGGCCAGGAAGGCATGCGCGCTGCCCAGCGTCGGGTGGCCGGCAAAGGGCAGCTCGCCGCCGGGCGTGAAGATGCGCACGCGGTAGTCGGCGCCGGGGTCGGTGGGCGGCAGCAGGAAGGTCGTCTCGGACAGATTGGTCCAGCGCGCAAAAGCCGCCATCTCGTCGTCGGACAGGCCGCCAGCGTCGATGACGACAGCCAGCGGGTTGCCCTTGAGCGGCGTGGCGGTGAAGACGTCGACCTGGGCGAAGCGGCGAAGTTCAGTCATGACTTGAGGTAGATGCCGGGTTTGACGATTTCCATGCCGCGCTGCGGCGTCGCCAGCGGCCCGAAGCCGTGGCCGGTGTAGAGCGCTTGGGCATCGCGGGTGAAGAGCATGATGCGGCGCAGGCCTTGCAGATCGGGGTGGGCCAGCAGCGTCTCGATCATCCACGTCGCCAGGCCGCGGCCGCGGTGGGCGTCCAGCACGTAGACGTCGCAGAGGTAGGCGAAGGTGGCCCGGTCGGTGACGACGCGGGCGAACCCGACCTGGCCTTGGCCCTCGGCATGCAACGCGATGCACAGCGAGTTCTCGATCGAACGCACGACCAACGCGAGCGGGATGCCCTCGCACCAGTAGGCGCTGCGCAGGAAGGCATGAGTCGCGCCGGCGTCGATGTCCTGCGGCGCAAAGCTCAGCCGGTAGCCGTCACGCTGCATCAGGGCGCGTGCTCCGTGGCCGGCTCCAGCGCCTCGTGCAGCAGGCGGCCGAGCTTCTCGACGCCCTCAGCGATGAGATCGGGCGTGAGAGTGACGAAGGACAGGCGCAGCGTGCGCGGGTCGGGCTGGTGGGCGTAGAAGGCCGCGCCGGGCACAAAGGCGATGCCAGCGTCCACCGCGCGCGGCAACAGGGCCATCGCGTCCAGGCCGGCAGGCAGACGGATCCAGAAGAACATGCCGCCCTGCGGGTTCTGCCATTCGCAGCCCTGCGGCATGTGCTCGCGCAGCGCCACGGCCATGGCGTCGCGGTTGGCCTTGTAGCGCGCACGGATGGTGGGCACATGGCCATCCAGAAAGCCGTTGCGGATGACCTCGTGGACGACGCGCTGGTTGAAGCCCGGCGTGTGCAGATCGGCGGCCTGCTTGGCCTGCAGCAGCTTGGGGTAAAGCTCGGGCGGGGCGATGAGATAACCCAGCCGGAAGCCGGGCGTCAGCACCTTGGAGAAGGAGCCCAGGTAGAGCGAGCCTTCGGGCCACAGGCTGGACAGCGACGGCGGCGGCGGCTCGTCGAACCACAGGTCGCCGTAGGGGTTGTCCTCGACGATGGGCACACCAGCGCGGCGCGAGGCCTCGACGACATCGATGCGGCGCTGCGCGCCCATGACGCGGCCCGTCGGGTTCTGGTAGTTGGGCAGCAGATAGCTGAAGCGCGTGCCCGGCGCGTCGTGCGGCAGCGCGGCAATCGCTTCGGGGCGCGGGCCCTCCAGATCGCTGGCCAGGCTGGCGAACAGCGGCTCGAAGGGTGTGAAAGCCTGCAGAGCGCCGAGATAGGTGGGCGTCTCCACGGCCACCGGCGCACCAGCGTCGCAGAGGATCTTGCCAACCAGGTCCAGCCCCTGCTGCGAACCGCTGGTGATCAGCACCTGGTCGGGTGAGACCTTCATCCCCAACGACGCCACGCGCGCGGCCACCCACTCGCGCAGCGGTGCGTAGCCCTCGCTGGCCGCGTACTGCAGCGCCTCGCGCGGCGTGTCGGTCAGCACGCGGTCGCAGGCGGCCTTGATCTCGTCGACGGGAAAGGTGTCCGCACTGGGCAGGCCGCCGGCCATGGACAGCACGCCCGGTTTCTCGGTGACCTTGAGGATCTCGCGAATGATGGACGGGTTCATCCGCGCGGCGCGCCGCGCCTGGGTCCAGACAGTACTCATGACGGTTGTCTCACGTTTCTTGAAGCGGTCAGCCTAGCATCCACTCGACGGCGACGCGGGCCTGCAACTCGGTGGAATCGAACAGTGGCAGCGCGGCAGGCGAGCCGGTCGGCAACAGCAGACCCAGTTCCGTGCAGCCGAGGATGGCGGCCTGGGCACCGCGGTCGGCCAGTGCGGCGACCTGGCCGCGCAGCGCCTCCCGCGACGCCGGCTCGAAGCGGCCACGGCACAGCTCCTCGAAGATCAGGCGATGCACCTCGGCGCGACCCGCCTCATCAGGAACGATGGCCTCGATGCCGAAGCGCTCGCACAGCCGATCGCGGTAGAAGCCCTGCTCCATCGTGAAACGCGTGGCCAGCAGGCCGGCGCGCCGCACACCGGCCGCGCGCAAGGCCTCGCCCGTCGCGTCAACGATGTGCAGCACCGGCAGGCCGGCAGACCGCTCGACCTCGGCGGCCACGAGATGCATGGTGTTGGTCGCGATCACCAGGGCCTCGGCGCCCGCGCGGCGCAGACCCGCGCCGGCTGTGCCGAGTACGGCCGCCGCCTCTTCCCACTGGCCGGCCGTCTGCAGCGCGGCGATGGACGCGAAATCCATGCTGTGCAGCAACAGTTGGGCGCTGTGCAGGCCACCCAGGCGCGCGGCCACGCCGCGGTTGATCAGCGCGTACAGCGACTGGGTCGATTCCCAGCTCATGCCGCCAAGGATGCCAAGCGTCTTCATGTGGGTATCAACCTGTTCATGTACCAACCGATGGCCGGCTTCGCCGCCGCACGCCCTTGCGTTGCAGGCTGCAGCAGCTGGAAGCGGGCCTCGGGCCAGGCCTCGACGACGGCCTCCTGCCCGGCCAGCAGCGTCAGCCCCTCACCGGCGCGCAGCCAATGGTCTTCCGTCGCGCTCGACACCGTCAGCCACAGCCGGCCGCCGGTGACGACGAGCCGGCGCGGCGCACGCGCGGCGGCCAGCGTCAGCGCCTGGCCGGCCTTCAGTTGGGTAGTGAATCCGTCTTTCATATCGCCTCCCGGGTATGTATCGGTTGCCGTTTGCCCAGCCACACGACCGCCAGCACGGCGGCGGCGAAGACCAGCGTCATCGCGTCCAGCCTCTCGCCCAGCAAGGGCACCGCGAGCAGCATGGACAGAAAGGGTTGCAGCACCTGCACCTGGCTGACGCGCAGCGTGCCGCCCAGCGCCAGCCCGCGATACCAGGCGAAAAAGCCGATCCACATCGAGAACAGCGACACGTAGGCAAAGCCGGCCCAGGCCGAGGGTGCGACCGGTGCGGCGGGCCGCGTCATGATGGCAAGCGGCACGGTGACGGGCAGGCTCAACACCAGCACCCAGCAGATCACCTGCTCGGCGGTCATACCTTTCGACAGGCGCGCCCCGCTGACATAACCCGCCGAGGCGCAGACCACCGCGCCCAGCAGCAGGCCGTCCGCCATCTCCAGCCCACCCGCGCCGCGCCAGGCAGCGAAGCCGACCACCAGGCCCAGCCCGGCAACAGCACAAGCCCAGAAGCCCAGGCTGGGCCGCTGACGCAGCACCAGCGCCGCGATGACGGCCGTGGCCAGCGGAAGCACGCCGGAGATGACGGCGGCATGCACCGCATCCACGTACCGCACGGCCAGGCCCGACAGCAGCGGCCAGCCGAACACGACGCCGGCCGCCGTGTAGGCCAGCAGCCGCCATTCGCCGCCGCGCGGCCGGCGCGCGCCGGTGACGGCCAGATAGATCAGCGACAGCAGCCCCGCCACGGCGGCGCGACCGAAAGCGACAAAGGCAGGGTCCAGCTGCGGCGCCTCGACGCTGCCGCCGGCCAGCCGCGTCATCGGCAGACTGAGAGCGAACATGACGACGCCAGCCAGGCCCAGCAGCAGCCCGCGTGTGGCGTCGCGCGACGCGGTGGTGGAGACGGATGACCCTTGCATGGGCTCAGTCTAGGGACAGATACCGATACAGACCCAGTACAGTCGACCCAGCCACACTTTGAATCTGTACTGTCATGCCCACCGGTACACACCCGCCGCTACAGCGCGATGCCAGCCAGCCGCTGGCAGGCCAATTGGCCGAGCGCTACGCCCAGCGCATCCGCGAGCGCCTGCTGTTGCCCGGTGCCCGGCTGCCCTCGGTGCGCGACTGCGCGCGCCAGCACGGCGTCAGCCCGCACACCGTCGTCGCCGCCTATGACCAGCTGCAGGCCGCCGGCCTGCTGGAGGCGCGGCGCCAGCGCGGCTTCTTCGTGCGCGAGCACCGGCCCATGGCGAGCGCGCCCCGCAGCGCTCGCCCGGCCTCGACGCTGCCGCGCCAGGCGCCCATGGACGCGACGGCCCTCATCCGCGGCATGTTCGAGGCCGACGCGGCGCGCTCTCCCGGCCTGGGCACGCTGCCCGCCGACTGGCTGGACCCGACGCTGCTGCAATCCGCGCTGCGGCGGCTGCACGGCGGCCAGGAGCAATCTCTGCAGACGAGCTACGGCGACCCCAGCGGCGACGAGCGGCTGCGCGTCGCGTTGTCGCAGCGCCTGGCCGATCTCGGCATCCACGCCAGCCCGGCGCAGATCCTGGCCACCAACGGTGCCACGCATGCGCTGGACCTGCTCATCCGCACCCAGCTGCAGCCGGGCGACGCGGTGCTGGTGGACGACCCCGGCTGGGCCATCATCTTTGCGCGGCTGACGCAGGCCGGCATCCGGCTGCTGCCCGTGCCGCGCAGCGCGCAAGGACCCAACCTTGAAGTGCTGGCGGCGCTGGCCAAGGAACACGCGCCGAGCCTGTACCTGACCGTCTCTGTGCTGCACAACCCGACCGGCCACAGCATCGATCTGGCCACCGCGCACCGGCTGCTGCGTCTGGCCGACGAACATGACTTCTCCATCGTCGAGGACGACAGCTACGGCTTCCTCGCGCCCGAGCACCTGCCGCGCCTGGCCGCACTGGACGGGCTGCGCCGCGTCGTCTACGTCGGTGGCTTTTCCAAGGTGCTGACGCCGGCCTGGCGCGTCGGCTACCTGGCCGCCGCGCCCGAGAAGCTGGCCGCACTGACCGACACCAAGCTGCTGGACGGCCTGACCAGCTCGCCCGTGCTGGAGCGCGCTGTGGCGCTGTGCCTGGAGGAGGGCCGGTTGCGCCGCCACGCGCAGCGCCTGCGCGAGCGGTTGGCCCAGGCACGCCAGCGCGTGGGCACGCTGGCCACCCGTCAGGGCTTCAAGTGGGCCGCACCGCCCGACGGCCTGTTCGGCTGGCTGGACGTCGGCGTCGACACCGAACGCGTTGCCCAGCCGCTGCTGGATGCGGGCTGGCTGACGGCACCGGGCGCCCTATTCAGCGCGACGCGCACACCAGGCTCGCTGATGCGCGTCAACATGGCCACGTCGCAGGACCCGGGTTTCTGGCGTCAATTGCGCGCGTGCGCGGACGACATTCGGGGGCACTCTGCGACCCCCTAGCTTCTGACGGCCAGTCACCCCCTCAGTCGCGGGGAAAGTCACTGGCGGAGGTGATCAGCGGCGAGTCAACTCCGGCCAGCCCATTTCAAGGGAGGCTCAATGCGACTCGACTCATCCCCCGCCCGCCGGCTGATCGGCGCCCTTGTTGGCTCGGTGATCGCGCTCTGCGCCACGCCGGCGCTCGCTGGCTTCCAAAGCGACATCACCGTCAAATTGATCGCCCCCGGCGGAAACACGGGCGACTCGACGCCGATCAACGTGTCCCAGCTGGTCAACACGGCCAATTTCGCCACGGGCATCCAGACCGGCGACGGTGGTGCGATTGGCAACTTGATGCTGAACACCGAGGAGATCACATTCGTCGGCGAAACCATCCGTGTGCGCGCCTTTGCGGGTGATCCCGCCGGCGGCCTCACTGGCTACCTGGGCGTGCCGGGCAACCACGCCCGCTATGAGTTTGACGGGCTCAGCATCGCCGGCAAGACCATCATCGGCTTGAGTGTCACCACCTTCGACGGCTACGCCGCCAGCGGAACCAGCGGTCTGGCCAACCCGCTCTCGGCAGCCAGCCTGGTCCAGCTGATCGACACGGACACCGTCAGCCTCTACCTGGATGACATCGTGTTCGCGGACCGCGGTGTCAACATCGGCAACAGCGAGGATTACGCCGATTTCCTCATCACGCTGCTGACGCAGGACAACGGCACCGACCCGGGCAACCGCCTGCCGGAGCCCGCCTCGCTCGCGCTGTTCTTGGTGGCAGCCCTGGGCGCCGCTGCGGCACGCCGCCGTGCCTGACGGCCCAGTCACGCTGGCGCAGTTCCAGCCCCTGGTCGGCAGCCCCTTCACGCTGCACCTGGACGACGCAAGCTGCCTGACGACCCAGCTCATCGAAGCCCGGCCTGGGCACTACCCCAGCCCCGAAGGTCGTGCACCTTTCAGCCTCACGTTCGAGGCGCCACCCGAGCCCATGCTGCCGCAACGCATCTACCGACTGCAGCATGCGCAGTTGGGCAGTCTGGATCTCTTCCTCGTGCCGGTCGCCCGCTCTGCGACCGGCCTGCACTACGAAGCCGTGTTTGGCTAGGAGACCTTCATGTCCGAACAATTCCTCGGCGAACTCCGCTTGATGAGCTTCAGCTTTCCGCCCAAAGGCTGGGCACTGTGCCATGGCCAGACCCTGTCCATACAGCAAAACCAGGCCCTGTTCTCGCTGCTGGGCACCACCTACGGGGGCAACGGCCAGACCACGTTCATGCTGCCCGACCTGCGAGGCCGCGCGCCACTTCACACGAGCGACGCCCTGCCGCTGGGTACGCGCGGCGGGCAGGAGGCCGTCACGCTGAGTACCAGCCAGATCCCTGCCCACACCCACCCGCTGGTCGCCACCAGTGACATCGCCAACGCCAGCGTCCCGGGCGGCGCCGTGCCAGCTGCCAAGGGGCGCGGCGGCAGCAACCGTTACGCGCCGGCCGGGAACGACACGGTGATGGAGGCCGGCACCGTGGCTGCCAACGCCGGCGGCCAGCCGCACCCCAACATGCAGCCGTTCGAGGTGCTCAGCTGGGCCATCGCGCTGGTCGGCATCTTCCCCAGCCGCGACTGACCCAAGGAGATCGACATGTCGAACCCTTACGTAGGCGAAATCCGCCTCTTTGCTGGCAACTTCGCACCGAGCGGCTGGGCCCTGTGCCAGGGCCAACTGGTCGCCATTTCCGAGACCGAAACGCTCTTCAACCTGATCGGGACCACCTATGGCGGCGACGGCCAGGAGACGTTCGCCCTGCCCGACCTGCGCGGGCGGGTACCGGTGCACCAGGGCCAGGGTCCCGGGTTGTCGCCTCGCACGCAGGGCGAGCTTGGGGGCACCGAGACCGTGACGCTGCAGCCCGGCCAGACGCCCTCGCACACGCACGCAGCGCGCGCCAGCACCGCAGCAGCAACCCTAGGCGCACCCAGCGGCAACGTGCTGGCAACGACGACTGCGCCCAGCTACGGCCCGGGTCCGGCCACGACGGCGATGGCCAGTGGCGCCATCGGCAGCGTCTGGGGTAACGCGCAGCCCCACGAAAACATGGCGCCGACGCTGACCGTCAACTACATCATCTCGCTGTACGGCATCTTCCCGTCACCCACCTGAGGAGCGTGGCATGTCCAACCCCTTCGTCGCAGAGATCCGCGTCATGCCCTACAACTTCGCGCCCCGCGGCTGGGCGCGTTGCGATGGACAACTGATACCGATCAGCCAGAACACGGCCCTGTTTTCACTGCTCGGGGTCTACTACGGGGGCAACGGCACGTCCAACTTCGCCCTGCCCGACCTGCGCGGCAACTTCGCCATGGGCCAGGGCCAGGGTCCGGGTCTCAGCGACCGGGTGCTGGGCGAGACGGCCGGCACGCCAACGGTGACGCTGCAGCCCCAGGAAATGCCCAACCACAGCCACGCACTGATGGCCGGCATCACGCCCGCGTCGACCAGCCCGGCCGGCGCGGCGATGGCGCCGACCGCCAGCGGCGGTGGCAACGTCTACCGCGCCCCTGGCGCAGCGGCCTCGATGGCCGCTTCGGCCATCGGCACGGCCGGCGGCAATCAGGCACACGAGAACCGCCAGCCGTATCTGGCGCTGACCTTCTGCATCGCGTTGCAGGGCGTCTTCCCGCCGCGCGGCTGAACGCAGGGCGACTCGCCATGGACTACCGCTTACGCACCACGACGCCCGATGACGAGCCCTGGCAACTCGCCATCTATGCCAGCACACGCGCCGATGAACTGGCGCTGACCGGCTGGCCCCGTCCGCAGTGCGAGGCTTTCGTCATGCAGCAGCACCAGGCCCAGCAGCAGCACTACTGGCGGCATTTCCCGCAATCGGTCTGCCAGCTCATCCTCGTGGACGGTGCAGTGGCCGGCCGGCTCTGGGTCGACGCCCGGCCGGACCGCCTGCATGTGCTGGACATCACGCTGCTGCCCGCCTACCGCAGCCAGGGCCTGGGCACGCGCTGTCTGCAGGCGCTGGCCCAGCAGGCCCGGCGCAGCGGCCTGGCGCTGGGTATCCAGGTCGAGATCCACAACCCGGCTCGGCGGCTCTACGAGCGCCTGGGCTTCCAGCCAGACGGCGAGCCACAGGGCCTCTACCAGGCCATGCTGAGGCCCGCACCCGCCCCACAGACAGAGGAGTGCCTGCCATGATCAATAAACGCAGTTTTCTGAAGAGCGGTGCCACCGCGATGCTGGCCTGCGGCGGCACGCCTGTGGCCATGGCCTCGGTGCCGGCCAGCCTGAGCGACTTTGCCGGTGCCGCCACCTGGCTGGCCCACGTGGGCCAGGTTTTCGACCTGGACGGCCATGCCGTCACTCTCCAGGCCGTCAGCCAGCACGCCACCGGGCAGGCCGGCGAGCAATTCAGCCTGACCTTCGGTGGCGCCCTGCCGCCGGACCTCGGCGAGCGCCTGCACACGCTGACTCAGCCAGGCGCTGGCGCGATGCAGCTCTACCTGACGCGCACGGGCCACGGGCTCAGGGCAGACTTCTGCCGCCTAACCGGCTGACTGGCTGACTGCCCAATAGTGCTCGTTGGGTCTGGTTTTTCACCGGCCCGGCCCAGGCTTGCCCGCAAAATGCTGCCCGGGGCAGCCGAACGGCTGGTGCTGCCCGCGAGCCATGACCGAACCCTTGAGATTTCTTGTCGTCGATGCCCTGGAGGGCGTTCAAGTTTTTGCACGCCAGCTGCTGCAGAGCTACGGCTTTGGGGCGGCAAGCATCCATTGCTGCGCCGACACTGAAGCGGCGCTGGCCCAGGGGCTGGGCTTCAAGCCCGACTTCCTGATCACCGACTGGTTTCCCAAATCGCCCATCACCGGCATCCAGCTCCACGAGCGGCTGCGCCAGGTGCAGCCGGCGCTGAGGCTGGCGCTGATGAGTTTCGAGGTGACGCCCGAGCACGAACGCCAGGCCCGCGCGACCAACGCCCATTTCCTGCTGCGCAAGCCATTCACGGCCGAGCAGTTGAAAGCGGCCATCAGCGGCTCTCTGGACGGGCTGGCCAAGGATGCCCCCTCACTGCACCAACGGCTCACATCGGTCATGCGCGCCTCTCAGCCATCGGGTGGCCTGCCCCGGGTGCCAATGCCCTTCATCCCGCCAGAGCCGGTAATCAAGCCGGGCGACCGCGTGCGCTACAACGGCCAGTCGCATGTGGCACAGCACGTGGTGCACCGCCAGGGCGGCACCGTAGTGCAGCTCAAGGGCCAGCCCGGCTTCGTGCCAGTGGACAAGCTGCAGCCGGGCTAAGGCCCGTCAACACGACGGCAGCAGGTCCTAGGCGCTCAACGCCATCACCAGCGCCATCAGCACGGGGTAGGGCAGGGCCACCGTCGGCCGCAGCGCACTTTTCAGGTACTGCGCCACCAGCGCCCCACCACGCGGACGGCGGGCGGCCCAGTCACTGTGCAGTTGCATGGCGGCGGCAGCTTCGTCCGACTTGATAGCCGGCTCTATCGCCAGCAGCCGGTCGCCGAGGCGGGCCTGGAAAGTCTTGAGCACCCCCTCCTGCAGCCAGAGCAAGCCCAGCAGCGGCAGCGTGAGGCGCGGGTCAGGCGCCAGCACCACGACGGCAAAGGCGGCCAGCTTCACGCCCAGCGACAAGGCCTCATAGCGCTCGTGCTGGCTCTGCAAAGCCAGCCATTCCTGATGCAGCGCGTTCACTTAGCCTCCAGCACTTCCCAGCGATCCATCAACTCCAGCAGCTCGCCATCAATGGCAGCGGCGCGGTCGGTCACTTCGGCGATGCGGGCGGCGCCCTGCGTGTAGAGCTCGCTGCCGGCGATCAGCGCGTTCAGCTGCTTCTGCTCGGCCTCCAGCGCGGCGATCTGCTTGGGTATCTCGTCCAGCTCACGCTGCTCCTTGTAGCTGAGCTTGCGCTTGGTGGCGACGACCGGGGCGGGCTCGGGCGCAGCCGGCGCCGGCGTGGGCGCAGCGGCGGGCTTGGGTGCCGCCTGCGCCTGCAGCGCTGCTGCGCGCCTGGACTGCGTCAGCCAGTCCTGCACGCTGCCTTCGTACTCGCGCCAACGCGCGTCACCCTCGTAGACGATGGTGGACGTGACGACGTTGTCCAGGAAGCGGCGGTCATGGCTGACGAGGAAGACAGTGCCGTCGTACTCGGCCAGCAGCTCCTCCAGCAGCTCCAGCGTCTCGATGTCGAGGTCGTTGGTGGGTTCGTCCAGCACCAGCACGTTGGCCGGCCGCGCGAACAGGCGGGCCAGCAGCAGGCGGTTGCGCTCGCCGCCGCTCAAGGTGCGCACCGGCGAGTTGGCCCTCGCTGGCGAGAACAGGAAGTCGCCCAGGTAGCTCTTGACGTGCTTCTTCTGGTTGCCGATCTCGATCCACTCCGAGCCCGGGCTGATGGTGTCGGCCAGCGTCGCGTCTAGGTTGAGCGTGTCGCGCATCTGGTCGAAATAGGCGACGGACAGGCGCGAACCCATGCGCACCGCGCCGCTGTCGGGTGCCAGCTCGCCGAGGATCATCTTCAGCAGCGTCGTCTTGCCTGCACCGTTGGGGCCGATCAGGCCGACCTTGTCGCCGCGCAGGATGGTGGACGTGAAGCCGCGCACGATGGCGCGGTCCCCGTAGCTCTTGGACACGTCCTCCAGCTCGGCCACGATCTTGCCGCTGGCACCGCCGGTGTCGATGTCCAGCCTGACCTTGCCCTGCACGTCACGCCGCGCGGCGTGGGCCTGGCGCATCACCTCCAGGCGCTGGATGCGCGCAACCGAGCGCGTACGGCGGGCCTCGACGCCCTTGCGGATCCAGATTTCTTCCTGCGCCAGCAGCTTGTCGAAGCGCGCGTTGAAGAGGGCCTCATTCTCCAGCTCGTAGGCCTTGGCGGCCTGGAAGGCGGCGTAGTTGCCGGGGTAGCCGCGCAGCTGGCCGCGGTCCAGTTCGACGATGCGATTGGCGACGTTGTCCAGGAACGCGCGATCGTGGGTGATCAGCAGCAGCGAACCCTTGAAGTCGTTCAGCAGGCCTTCGAGCCAGGTGATGGCGTCCAGGTCCAGGTGGTTGGTGGGCTCGTCCAGCAGCAGCACGTCTGGCTGGGCGACCAGCGCGCGGCCCAGGGCGACACGCTTCTTCAGGCCGCCAGACAGGCTGCCGACCAGGCGCTCGCCATCCAGGCCGAGGCGGTGCAGCGTTTCTTCCACGCGCTGCTCCCAGTTCCAGGCGCCGATGTGTTCGATGCGCTCCTGCACCCAGGCCAGGTCGTCGTTCTCGTCATGGATCTCGTAGCGCTCGCGCAGCGCCTTGTGCTCTGCAACGCCCTCGCTGATGACGTCGAAGATGGTCGCGTCGCCGCGCAACTCCGGCTCCTGCGGGACGTAGACGTTGGTCAGGCCTTGCTGCTGCTGCAGCAGGCCGTCGTCGAGCTTTTCCAGCCCCGCGAGGATCTTCAGCAGCGAGGACTTGCCCGTGCCGTTGCGGCCGATGAGGCCGACGCGTTCGCCGATTTCGAGGGAGAAGCCGGCACCGTCGAGCAGGGCGACGTGGCCGAAAGCGAGGTGGGCGTTGGTGAGGGAGAGGACTGCCATGAAGCAGATTGTCCCTCGCCGGTTCAAACAGCCTTCAGCGACGGCTTGGCCGACAAGTGGGCCAGCACCTGCTGCATGGCCGCCGGGTCGCTGAGCAGGCGGCGATGGCCCAGGCCCTCGGTCACATGCAAACGCCCGGCGGGCAGGGCAGCCAGCAGCGTCTCGCTGCCGACGAGGGGTGCCGTGACGTCGCCCCGGTCATGCACGATCAGCGTCGGATGCGTGACGCGCTCGCCCAGCCACGTGGGCTCGAAGTGACCCAGCGACGCGCCCTCGCGATGTTCGATGTGACCACGCATGCGCGCCGCCAGGCCCTCGCCCGTGCCCATCGCGTCGGCGAACCAGCGCAGGAACTGCCAGGGTGGCGGCGCCAGAGCGATCAACGCGACACGCTTGGCGGGCAGGCCGCGAGCCAGCGCGTGCGACAGCGCCATCGCACCCAGCGAATGCGCCACGACGCCGTCCCACGGCCCGAATCGCGCCGTGACCGCGAACAGCGCCCTCACCCACTGCAGCAGGTTGCTGCGCCAGCCACCGCTGCGGCCGTGGGCGGGCAGGTCCAGCAGCACGGGCTCGAAGCCGGCTGCCGCCAGCGTGTCCGCCAACGGGCGCATCTGCTGCGCGTCACCGGCCCAGCCGTGGGTCAGCAACACCTTAGGAGCGCCCGGCTCCGCGTCACTGCGCTGCCAGACGCTGATGTGGCCACCCTCGAAAGGCAGCTGCCGTTCCACCCACGGCCGAGGCACGGCGCGCGAGCGGGCCAGCCACTTGGTGGGCATGGGTGTGAAGAACAAGCCCATGGCCAGGCGCGTACCGAGAGCCGGTGACACATGGTGAAGGCCACGCAGCAGCGCAGCGACGCCGCGCGCAGCCGGTGAGGCGAAGAAGGCGGCGGCGGGGTTGTGGGTGGTCATGAAGGCTCCATATTTCGCACGACCGTGCGACGCGTTGGCAAAAAAACTCAGCGAGTGGAATCCGGCACTTTCGCGGCGGCCAGCATGCGCTCCCAAGCCCTGATGCCACGCTCGTGGACCAGAGGGTCGCGCAGGAAACGCGTGTCGCGCAGCAGGCCGGTGAAGAGCGCGTCCATCTCGAAGACGAACTGATCGGCGTCCAGGTCCGCCCGCAGGTGCCCGGCCTCGACGGCCTGCAGCACGGTGCGGCGCAGCGCGGCGCGCAGGCGGCGCACGCCGTCCTCCAACTGGTCGCGCACGGGGCCATCGCGGTCGTCGTATTCGAAGGCGCCGGCCGTGTAGAGGCAGGAGAGCGTGCGGTCGGTGTTGGAGGCGCGGGCCAGCCAACGGCGCATGATGGCGTCCAGCCGGGGCAGGCCGCGCGGCTGGCTCATGGCCGGCACGAAGACGGACTGCTGGAAGCGCCGGTCGTACTCCAGCAGCACGGCCACCTGCAGCTGCTCGCGCGAACCGACGCGCGAGAACACGCCGCTCTTGGACAGGCCCAGGCGCTTGGCGACCTCACCGATGCTCAGGCTCTCCAGCCCTTCAGCGGCGGCCATGGCCAGCGCCTTGTCGACGATGGCGGCCAGCGTGGCTTCGGCGCGTTCGGTGCGGGTTTCCATGTCCGCAATTTAGCACGGTCGTGCGGCGAACGTCAAAGCAGTTGTTTGGCGTGGTGGCGCAGGTGGTCGTCGACGAAGCTGGCGATGAAGTAATAACCGTGGTCGTAGCCGGCGTGGCGGCGCAGCGTCAGCGGCTGGCCGGCCGCCGCGCAGGCGGTCTCGAAGGCATCGGGGTGGAGTTGCTCCGCAAGGAACTTGTCGGACAGGCCCTGGTCGATGAGGATGCCGCCGGGGTAAGGCGCGCTGCGCTGCAATCGCATCAGCTCGCTGGCGTCGTGAGCCGCCCATTGCGCGCGGTCCTCGCCGAGGTAGCCGCCGAACGCCTTGCGGCCCCAGGGGCAGTGCATGGGCGCGGCAATCGGCGCGAAGGCAGACAGCGACTGGAAGCGGCCCGGGTGGCGCAGCGCCAGCGTCAGCGCGCCGTGGCCACCCATGGAGTGGCCGAACAGGCCGACGCGGCCCAGGCCGGTCTCGCGCTGAACCAGCGGCAGCAACTCGTTGAGGAGATAGCTCTCCATGCGCCAGTGGGTCGCCCAAGGCTGTTGCGTCGCATCCAGGTAGAAGCCGGCGCCGACACCGAAGTCCCAGGCCTCGCTTTCACCCGCAACGTTGGCTCCCCGCGGGCTGGTGTCGGGCATCAGCAGCGCCAGGCCCAGCTCGGCCGCCAGACGCTGCGCGCCGGCCTTGGTCGTGAAGGTCTCCTCGGTGCAGGTCAGGCCGGCAAGGTAGACCAGCAGCGCCTTCGGCTGCGGCGGCACGAACAGCGCGAAGCGCATGGGCAGGCCGATCTCGGCCGAATCGTGGCGGTGAAAGCGTTGGCTGCCGCCAAAGCAACCGTGTTCTGACAAGAGTTCCATGCCCCCGACGTTACCGCGCCATGCGCTGGTCCACGGCGTCTAGCACCGCCTCCGGTTCGTCCGCTTCTGCGGGTGTTTCGTTGTTCAGCACGGCATTCATGCGGTCGGTATCCAGGTCACCCGTCCACTTGCCGACGACGACCGTGGCCACGCCGTTGCCGATCAGGTTGGTCAGCGCGCGCGCCTCGGACATGAAGCGGTCAATGCCCAGGATCAGTGCCAGCCCCGCCACCGGCACGCCGCCCACGGCCGACAGCGTGGCTGCCAGCACGATGAAGCCGCTGCCCGTCACGCCCGCTGCGCCCTTGCTGGTGAGCAGCAGCACGCCCAGCAGCGTGAGCTGCTGCGTCAGCGTCATCGGCGTGTCGGTCGCCTGGGCGATGAACACGGCCGCCATGGTCAGGTAGATGGAGGTGCCGTCGAGGTTGAAGGAGTAGCCGGTCGGGATGACCAGGCCGACCGTGGACTTGCGCACGCCCAGGTTCTCCAGCTTGGCCATCATGCGCGGCAGCACTGACTCGCTGGAGGAGGTGCCCAGCACGATGAACAGCTCTTCCTTGATGTACTTGATGAACTTCCAGATCGAGAAGCCGTGCGCCTTGGCGATGGTGCCGAGCACGATGAAGATGAAGATCAGGCAGGTGGCGTAGAACGAGCCCATCAGCTTCGCCAGCTGCACCAACGAGCCCAGGCCGTACTTGCCGATGGTGAACGCCATCGCGCCGAAGGCACCGATGGGGGCGACCTTCATGATCATGCCGACGATGGCGAACAGCACGTGGGACGTCTTCTCGATGCCGTCGAACACCAGCGTGCCGCGGCCGCCAAAGCGGTGCAGCGCAAAGCCGAACAGCAGCGAGAACAGCAGCACCTGCAGCATCTCGCCCTTGGCGAAGGCATCCACCACCGTGGTCGGGATGATGGCCAGCAGGAAGTCCACCGTGCCCTGCATCTTGCCGGGCGCGGTGTAGGCGGCGATGGCCTTGGTGTCCAGCGTCGTCGGGTCGACGTGCATGCCGACGCCCGGCTGCAGCACATTGACGACGACGAGGCCGACGATGAGGGCCAAGGTCGAGACGATCTCGAAGTACAGCAGCGCATAGCCGCCGGTCTTGCCGACGCGCTTCATGTCCTCCATGCCCGCGATACCCACCACCACCGTGCAGAAGATGATGGGCGCGATGATCATCTTGATCAGCTTGATGAAGCCGTCACCCAGCGGCTTGAGCGCCTCGCCCGTCTGCGGGAAGAAGTGGCCCACCAGCACGCCGATGACGATGGCAGTGATGACCTGGAAGTACAGCGACTTGTAGAAAGGCTGTGGCCCGGTGGTGGGGGTGACTGTGGCTTGCATGCGCGGCTCCGGTCAGTTCTGCGAGTGGAACTGGGTTGGGCGGCAGCTTAGGTTTGATCGATGGGCGCGGCGGTGTGGCTTCCCACATGAATTGCAAAGCGGGGGGAGTGGGGCACCACGTTTGCGAACTGCTTGTCTGCTCGGTGCATTGCCGGGAGTCCCGCCCGGCAATGCACCGATCAGGCAGACAGCCCCGAAAACGCACCCAAAAATCAGAACTCCACAACCGAGCGAATACTCTCTCCTCGCCGCATCAGCTCAAACCCCTCGTTGATCTGTTCCAGCTTCAGCTTGTGCGTGATCAGCTCGTCGATGTGCAGCTTGCCTTCCATGTACCAGTCGACGATCTTGGGCACGTCCGTCCGGCCCCGCGCGCCGCCGAAGGCTGACCCTTCCCAATGACGCCCCGTCACCAACTGGAACGGCCGCGTCGAGATCTCCGCACCCGCCGGCGCCACGCCGATGATGATGCTGCGGCCCCAGCCCTTGTGCGTGCACTCCAGCGCCTGGCGCATCAACTGCACATTGCCGACGCATTCGAACGAGTAGTCCGCGCCGCCGTCGGTCAGCTGCACGATGTGGTCGACGAGGTTGGCATGGTCCTTCGGGTTGACGAAATCCGTCATGCCGAAGCGCCGCGCCATCGCCTCGCGGGCCGGGTTGATGTCCACGCCGATGATCTTGCCGGCACCCACCAGCTTGGCACCCTGGATGACGTTCAGGCCAATGCCGCCCAGACCGAACACCACCACCGTCGCCCCCGCCTCGACCTTGGCCGAATACAGCACCGCGCCCACACCGGTCGTCACGCCGCAGCCGATGTAGCAGACCTTGTCGAAAGGTGCGTCAGGCCGGATCTTGGCCAGCGCGATGCCCGGCACGACGATGTGGTTGGAGAAGGTGCTGGTGCCCATGTAGTGAAAGATGGGCTCGCCGTTCAGCGAGAAGCGCGACGTGCCGTTGGGCATCAGGCCCCTGCCCTGCGTGGCGCGGATGGACTGGCACAGGTTGGTCTTGCGGCTCAGGCAGAACTTGCACTCGCGGCACTCGGGCGTGTACAGCGGGATGACGTGGTCACCGGCCTTCAGCCAGGGCACCTTGCTCTCCAGCACGACGCCGGCGCCCTCGTGGCCCAGCACGGCCGGAAACAGGCCTTCGGGGTCGGCGCCCGACAGCGTGAAGTCGTCGGTGTGGCAGATGCCGGTGGCCTTGACCTCGACGAGAACTTCGCCGTCCTGCGGGCCTTCCAGGTCGAGGGTTTCGATGGTCAGGGGTTGGCCGGCCTTCCAGGCAACGGCAGCGCGGGTTTGAATGCTCATGGTGTTTCTCCTGCGGGGGGTTGAAGTTGGTTCAGCGCGGCGACGAACTCGCGCGCTTCGATGCGGCACAGCCTGAGGCGCCTCAGCAGCCAGGGTGTCAGGTCTTGCTGGCCCAGGTGCTCGGGCCAGGCGCCCGCATCGGCATCGGGGATCTCTGCGGGATCTGCGCCCGTGGCGGGCTCGCCGTTGAGCACGTCCACACAGGCCTTGCGGGCCAGTGGCAACGCGGCCTCGGCCTTCGCAGCGTCAAGCCGGTCGGCGCGGCGCAGCACCTGCTGCTGCACAGCGCCCAGCAGCGCCATGAGGCGGTAGCCGTGGCTCAAGGCGGCCTCGATCTGGGCGTCGGGCAGGCGCACGCTCTCGGGCTCGACGCGCGTGCGTTGGCCCGCCCCGGCCAGCGCCGCCAGCGCGGTGTAGGCCTGCTGGCGCGACAGACGCTGGGCAAGCCGGTCCTCGGCGCCGGGCGACCAGCGCAGCATGTTGGCCGCATGCCGCGCCAGCGCGCCGCGCAGCCGTGCGCCCAGCCGCGGCACGGCAGCGCGCTCCCAGCTCGGCAGCACGAAGCTGAACAACCAGGCCAGGCCCGCGCCGATGAAGGTGTCGGCCAGGCGCTCGCCGATGAAAGGGTTGCTGGTCGGGTCCAGCATCAGCGGCTGCAGCAGCGCCATCAGCGTGGCGGCTGTGGCGGCAACGCGGTAGCGGCGGTTCACATAGGCGTGGGCCGTACCGACCGCAGCGATGAAGATCACGCTGAGCGCCGGCACCCATTCCACATGGGCCAGCAGCAGCACCAACAGGCAGCCCTGCACCGTGCCAATGATGCGTTCGTTGCGGCGCGCCAGCGTCTGCTCCAGGTTGCCGCGCAGCACGACGGCCACGCTCAGCATCAGCCAGAACGGATGCGCCGCCCACGGCAGCGAGGCACCCAGCCAGTAGGCCAGGGACAGCGCCAGCGCCGAACGCAGCGCATGCCGCATGACGCTGGATTGCAGCGTCAGGTGGGGTTTGAGCGCGGCCAGCGGCCAGCCCTCGGGCGACACGAAGGGCGCCAGCTTCTCGCAGGTCCAGGGGCTGTCGACATCGTCCACGCGCGCCTGGCGGGCGACCATGGCGCAGACGTCGCCCAGCATGTGGCCGACACGCGACTCCAGCGCCGAAACAAGGTGGGTGCGTGAGTCGCCGGCCGGCGCGTGAATGTCCGCCAGGCGTGCGGCGAGCTGGGCACGCCAGGCCTCGGCCGAGACCTCTGGCAGCGGCGCGCCATAGGCCAGCGTGTCGGCCAGCGCAGCCAGCACGTCGGCCAGTTGGCGCAGCGTGTCGGCCAGCGCAGCGCGCCACTGGCGGCCGGGGAAGTCCTGGCCCAGCAGCTCCGTGTCGAGCCGGCTGGCCAGCAGCAGGTCGCGCAGTTCGATCAGCCCGAGCACGAGGTCGGTCTGCCGGCGGCTGCGCGGCGAGCGACGCGCGGCGTAGACCTGGTCGCGCGCGGCCTGCAGCGCGTCGGCCAGCACGACGTCGTCAGCGATGGACGCGCGGATGCGGGACTCGTCGGCGCCCACAGCCAGCGCGATGCGCTGGGCGCGCGAGCGCACGCGGCGCACGCTGGCGCGCAAGGCCTCCACCAGCGCGAGTTCACGCAGCCGGTGCCGCAGCACGACGGCCGCGCCCCGCGCCCAGCCGGCGTAGACGCAGCCGCCCACACCCACCCAAAGCGCGTGCTCGGCCGGCGAGGCAGCACCGGCCGTGCGGTCCCAGGCCATCGCGAACACCATGGCCAGCACGGGCGAGAAGGACATGGGCCCGGCACGCGCGCCCCAGGCCAGCGTCATCAGCGACAGGAAAGCGACGACAGCGATCAGCGCCACGGTCAGCGCCAGCGAGCCATCGGCCAGGCCCACCAGCAGCGTCACGAGGGCGGCGGCGAACGCGGCCGGCAGCACGCGCGGCAACACGCGCTGCGGCGGGTTGGGCACGTCGGTGAGGCTGGCGCAGACGGCCCCACCAACCGCCGCCAGGCCGGCCGTCTCGCCAAACAAGGCGCCGATGCCGAGGTGGGTCGCCGCCACGCCCAAGGCCACGGCCATGCCGTTCAGATGGGCCGCCTCCAGGCGCCGCAGAAAAGCTCTCACTTGACGAGCAACTCCATGACGCGGCGTTCGGCGGCGGGCAGGGTGTGCACCGACAGCCACTCCGACTTCTCGGGCCGGAAGACGTAGTTCGGCGGTGTGGCGGCGGCGATGCGCTGGCGCAGCGGCGCGAGTGCAGCCTGGGCGGCCTGGCCCTGCCCTTGTGCCTGCAGAGCGCCGGCCTGCACGATGAGGGCCAGGTCGCTCCAGGGGCCGAGCACGAGGGCCTCTGCGGCACCCCGCTGGGCCGCAGCCGCATCGCCATCGGCCAAGGCGAGCCAGGACTGCAACGCCAGCGTGTCGGGGTCGCGCGGGTCCAGCAGCAGCGCGGCCTTGATCTGCAAGCGCGCCGGCTCGCGGCGACCGGCGCGCAGCAGGTCCAGCGCATAGTCACGGCGCAGCGCCAGCAGGCCGGTGCGCAGGCGGATCACGGCCTCGTACTGCTTGAAGGCTTCGTCCCATTGGCCATCCAGCGCCAGCGTGGCCGCGTGGCCCCACAGCGCCTCGGGCTGATCGCCCTGGTAGGCCAGCACGGCCTGGTAGGCGGCCAGCGCGCGCGGCACATCGCCCAGGCGGCGGTAGTGGTCGGCCAGCGCGAGGTCGACGCGGAAGCGGTCTTCGCCCTTGAGCTGGTCAAGGCCGCGTGACAGCCCCGGCAGCACCTCGGCCGCCAGCGGGCTGCCGCCGTGCCACAGCGCATCGGCCGCCGCCACGCGCAGCGCACCGCTGTGCGGGTGGCGGGCCAGCGCGCGGCCGGCCAGCTCGCGCGCTGCCCCGCCATTGCCTTCCAGCGCCAACGCACTCAGGCGCGCAGCCAGGGCGCTCTCGTCGTGCGGCGCCAAGGCGAGTGCGCGGTCGAACAGCGGCGTGGCGTCGGCGAGCTTGCCGCCTTCGAGCTTCTGGTTGCCGGCATTGACCAGGGCCACCGGCAGGCTGGCGCGGGTGTCGCGCTGGGCAAAAAGGCGCTGCACCAGCGTGCGCAGCGCCGGGTCCATCGCGATGAGGCGCTCGCGCACGATCTCGCGGCCATCAAACGCATCGCGCCGGGGCGAGGCCTGCGCGTTGGCGCCTTCGGCAAAGTACTCCCACACCGAACCGCCCGCGTAGCGCGACAGAAACCCGTTGCGGGTCTTCGCGTCGCGCTGCTTGGCCTGCTGGTACAGCGCCTCGATCTGGCGCGACTGGTCGGCCGTCAGCACACCATGCACCTGGTGGGTCAGCTCGTGCAGCACGGTGTTGTACTTGTCGAAGATGTTGCGCTCGACGTCCTCGATGCCGGTCACCGTGAAATGGCCGCCCATGCCGCGCACGTCGTCCCACAGGCGCGAGTCGTAGCCGATGCGCGCATCCTTCAGTGCATGGGCCTCGGGCGTCTCGGACAGGCGCATCCACATCGGCTTGATGAAGTGCCGTGCGCCGCCTTCCACCAGCACCGGGATGAAGGCCTTCCACGGCGCGACGGACAGCGCCACGCGCTTCTTGTGGCGCGGCGACAGGTCTTGCCAGTTCAGCACGTAGCGCTCGATGCCCGGCACGGCAGGCATGGGCGTGGCGGCAAAGCGGCGCTCGTAGTCGGCGCGGTGCACGTCGATGAGCAGGCGCTGCGACTCCAGCGCCTTGGCGGCGATGGCGTGCGCGCGGCCCAGCTGGGGGCAACGCTCCAGCACGGCAAAGCTGATGGCCAGCGCCGCGTCGAAGTCGCCCTGCTCGAAGGCGTCGGACGCGCGCCGCACATCAGCCAGCAGCGGCGCGAAGGCAGGGCCCAGCCGGGCGGCGAGCTGGGTGTAGTTCTCGCGCGAATAGCCGTTGCCGAGCAGGTAGTGCGCCGCCTCGTGGTGGCGGTTCAGTGCGACGGCGCCCTCGGCGGCGGCGATGGCGTCCTCGGTGCGACCGAGACGAATCAAGGTGTCAGCCAGCGCCGAGAGGCCGTCCGCCGTGCGCTCGGCGGCCAGGCCCTGCTCCAGCTGAACCAGCGCGGCATCGAACTCGCGCAACTGGTAATGGCGCTGGCCCAGGCCGCGCCGGGCCTGGGCCTGGTCGACGGGGCGGACGGCCTTGCGCAGCGCCCGCTCGAAGCACTGCCTGGCGCGCTCGAAGTCGCGCCGGTCCAGCGCCAGGCGGCCGGCGGCCAGCAGGTCGACCGCGTCCACCTGCACGTCCTTGAGCACATCGCGTGTGCGGCGGGCAATGGCGGCACCGTCGTCGCGGGCGAACAGCCATTGGTAGATGAGCTCGCGCTCCGCGGCGGTGGGCTGCGGCGCGCGCAGCAGCGCGTCGAGATCGACACGCGCGGCGGCGTACTGCTGCCCGGTCAGCAGCGACTGCAGGCGCGCAGTGTCCGTGGCCGCCTGCGCGGCGTTCAGGGCGAGGAAGACAGCGAGGCCAATGGTCAGTCGGCGCCAGAGCATTGGGGCTTTCGTGAAGTGAAGCCGGCATGCTAATCGTCGACGGTGGGCGTGCGACGATCGGGTTTTTGAGCGCCGCCCATGGTCTCTTCCAGCCTCAGCCTGCTCACCGCCCTCGCCTTGCTGGCGCGGGCGGCGCAAGCTGCGCCAGCGGCCGAGCCCGAGGTCCAGTGGCTGCGCTACGACCTGCCGCCGCTGTACATCACCGAAGGCCCCATGCAGGGCCGTGGCGTGCTGGACCAGGCCCTGGGCCGGCTGCTGCCCCGGCTGAAGGGCTTCCAGCACCGCATCGTCACCGTGCCGCCCAAGCGGCTCGAAGCCAGCCTGCGCGGCCTGCCCAATGCCTGCGCCTTCGGCATGCAGAAGAACGCCGAGCGTGAGACGTTCCTGACCTTCTCGATCCCCTTCCCCATCCAGGTCGCGCCGGGGCTGATGGTGCGCCAGGCCGACCTGCCGCAGCTGCGCCCGCTGCAGGACGCCAAGGGTCGCCTGTCGCTGCAGGGCTGGCTGAACAATCCCGAGCTGACGCTGGGCCTCGCCGAGGGCCGTGCCTACGGTGCTGCGCTCGACGACTTCGTGGCCGCGCTGCCCGCCCAGCGCGTCATGCGCGTCAGCAGCCAGAACCCGGCCCTCAACCTGCTGCGCATGCTGGAGCGCGGCCGCGTCGACGGCGTGCTGATGCTGCCCTTCGAGCCGGCCGCGCTGGCCGCCGCACACGCATTGCAGCTTGACGGGCTGCGCCTGCTGCCGCTGGTGGAACAGGCCGTAGCCCGCCAGGGCCATGTGGCCTGCGCGCGCAGCGAGCTGGGCGCCGAGATCGTGCGGCGCGCCAACGTCGTGCTGGCCGAGCCGCAGATGCAGACCGGATTCAGCAGCGGCACGCCGTCGCCTTAGTCGTCCGAGCTGAACCCGGACGCCTTGACCACCGGCCCCCAGTAGTCGCGCTCGGCCGCCAGGCGCTTGGCGTAGTCCGCCGGCGGCAGCGACAACGGCTCGAAGCCCAGCTTGCCCAGCGCCTCGATGACGCCGGCCTCGCGCACGGCCGCGCGGGCGACGTCGGCCAGCTTGTCGACCACGGCCTGCGGCGTTTTCGCAGGCACGAACAGGCCGTAGCTCTCCACGCCGACGATGCCCTTGAAACCTTGCTCCTCGAAGGTGGGCACGTCGGGCGCGAAGCGCGAGCGGGCCTTGTCCGTCACGCCCAGCAGGCGCACGCGGCCGGAGGCGAGGTGGGGCAGGAAGTCGCCGATGGAGAAGCAGCCCGAGGCGATCTGGCCGCCCATCAGGTCCTGCATGCCCGGCGCGGCGCCCACGGTAGGGCGCATGCGTGAGCTTGAGGCCGGCCGCGTGCTCGAACTGGTTGCCCAGGAAGTGCGGCATGGCGCCCGCTGCCGGCGACGCGTAGGCCGCCTTGTCGGGGTTGGCCTTGAACCAGTCGGCCAGCTGGGCCAGCGTCTTGACGGCGGCCGGCACCATGGGGCCGACGCCGAAGCCGCAGGTGGACAAGGCCAGCGGCGTGACCGGGATGACGTCGGTCGCCGGGTTGTAGGCCAGCTTCTTGTAGGCGTGCGGGTAGATGGTGAACATGGACGACGGACTGAGCAGCAGCGTCTGGCCGTCGGGCGCGGCGTCCTTCAGGCCGGCGATGGCGATGCGGCCGCCGGCGCCCACCTTCTGCTCGACGAGCACGGTCTCGGCCAGCTTGCCGCGAGCGAACTCGGCGAAGCGACGCGCCGTGGTGTCTACCGAGCCGCCGGCCGGGAAGCCGACGAGGATGCGCGGCGGCTGACCTTGGGCGCGGGCCGCGAGCGGCAAGGCGGCGAGTGAGGCAAGAAGGTGGCGGCGGTCCATCATGATTTCTGTCTCCTGGGTTTCTTCTGCGGATCGGTGCTCTGTGCGGTGGCCACCCAGGCGAGGCGATCCAGCCCGGCCTTGAGTGCAATGCCCTGGTCGCCGAGGGCGGCCAACAGGGCGCGGTCGTGTTCGGCCACGGCCGCCTCCAGCTTGGTGAGGCGGCGCTTGCTGGTGGGCGTGAGGTGCAGACCCCAGGCGCGCGCGTCGTCCGGCGCGTCGCGACGCTCGGCCCAGCCCTGGGCTGTGAGCCAGTCGGTCAGGCGCAGTGCGCCGCTGCGGTGCAAGCCCATGGCCTGGGCCAGCAGGCTCTGGCGCAGGCCGGGGTTGCGGGCGATGAGCACCAGCGCGGCGAAGCGCTGCGGGCTGACGTCCCACTCGGCAGTGGCGCGGTAGAAGTCGAGGTACAGCGCGTTCTGCGCGCGGCGCAGCGCATAGCCCAGCAGGCCGTCCAGCGGGCCGTAGTCCACACCGGGCACGGGCAGCATCAGGCCTTCGGGATCGGGGCTGTCGGTCTTCACCTCTACAGGTTAGTTTTAGTTGCACAGTGCAACCATCTCGCTTACCCTGAAGTCATGAACATCTTGATCGCAGGCGGTGGCATCGGCGGGCTCACGGCGGCGTTGGCGCTGCAGGCGCGCGGGCATGACGTCACCGTGCTGGAGGCCGTGCGCGAACCCAAGCCCCTGGGTGTGGGCATCAACCTGCTGCCGCATGCGGTGGGCGTGCTGAGCGAGTTGGGCCTGCTGCCCGCCTTGCGCGGCATGGCGGTCGAGACCTCGGCGCTGGTGTTCGCCAACCGCCATGGCCAGGCCATCTACCGCGACCCGCGCGGCATCGAGGTCGGCTACAGCCACCCGCAGTTCAGCATCCACCGCGGCGAGTTGCAGATGATGTTGTGGCGAGAGGCCAGCGCCAAGCTCACCGTGCTGGGCGGCCAGCGTGTCGTGGGCGTGCGCGACGGCAATGTCGCGCTGATCGACACGGCAGACGGCCCGCGCGAGCTGGCGGCCGACCTCATCGTCGGCGCCGACGGCATCCACTCCGCGCTGCGCCGGCGCCTGGCGCCCGACGAGGGCTCGCCCTGCTGGCGTGGCGTCATGATGTGGCGCGGCACGTCCTGGGCGCCGCCTTTCCTGGACGGCCGCACCATGGTGCAGGCCGGCCACAGCCAGGCCAAGTTCGTCGTCTATCCCATCGGTGCGCCGCGAGCCGACGGCCTGCAGCTCATCAACTGGATCGCCGACCGCCGCGTGCAGCCGCCCACGCCGGGCCTGACCGCCCCCGACCGCGCCGACTGGAGCCGTGCCGGCAAGCTGGACGACCTGCTGCCCACCTTCGGCAACTGGCGCTTCGACTGGCTGGACGTGCCCGGCCTCATCACCGGCGCCGAGCAGATGCTGGAGTGGCCCATGGTGGACCGTGACCCGCTGGCGCGCTGGCAACTCGGCCCCACGACGCTGCTGGGCGATGCCGCGCACCCGATGTACCCCATAGGCTCCAACGGCGCGACACAGGCCATCATGGACGCGCAGGCGCTGACCGATGCGCTGACCCACCACGACGACCTCGACACCGCGCTGGCCGCCTACGAGGACGAACGCCGGCCGCTGTGCGCGCGCATCGTCGAGATGAACCGCCGCGAGGGGCTGGATGCCATCCTCGACCGCGTCGAGGCGCTGGCGCCGGATGGCTTCAACTACATCGCCGACGTCATCGCCCCGGCCGAGGTGGCCGCCGAGATCAACGCCTACAAGGCCGCTGCCGGGCACCGCACACGCGGCGCTTGATCCCGGGGACCTGGCCGGACATCATCCCGGCCCATGCCCTCCCCCAAGCTCGGCCGCGCCAATCCGCCCCACGAACGCCACCCCGTCGCCTGGTACCAGCCCGATGTGCTGTGGACGGCGGCGCGGCAGGTGATTTCCTCGCTGGACCAACTCCGCAACCGCGACGGCCGCGAGAGCCAGCCCGCTATGCCCGTCGTCATCGACCGCCACGCGCCCGAGGCCACGGGCGACTTCGCTGGCGAGTTCTGGTTCGACTTCATCGCCGACACCGGCGACGGCGGCAATGCCTGCTACGCCGTCGCCAGTGCGGCGCTGGCCGACGAACTGGTGCTGGACGGCGAGCGCCTGCCGCGCGGCGAGCTGCTGCTGTTCGGCGGCGACCTGGCCTACCCCGCCGCCAGCACCGAGGACTACCGCTACCGCTTCGTCGAGATGCTCGAGGCCGTGCGCAACAGCCACGAGCCGACGCTGGTGCGCGGCCGGCCGCTGACGCTGGCCGCCATCCCGCAGAACCACGACTGGATGGACTCCACGTCCACCTTCAGCCGCTACTTCGTGCGTGGCTACGACTCCTCGCCGCTGCTGGGCGCGGCCATCCCGCAGCGCCAGACTTATTTCGGCGTCAAGCTGCCCGGCGGCTGGTGGGTGCTGGGGCTGGACTTTGCACTGACCCATGACATCGACCGCGACCAGTACGAGCGCTTCGAGGCGCTGGTGCTGGGCCTGCACGGCACGGCGCCCGACATCGCCGACACCGACAAGGTCGTCCTCATCTACCCCGAGCCCTACTGGACCCGCCCCATCGGCGACGGCGCCGACCCTAGCCACCCCAAGCGCTACCAGCGCCTGGAAGGCCTGCTGCGCGGGCGCGTCAAGCTGCGCCTGGCCGGTGACCTGCACCACTACATGCGCTGGGACTCGGTCTCCTGGGGCCGCATCGTCACCTGCGGCACCGGCGGCGCGTTCACCCACCCCACGCACACCAAGCCGACGACGCGGCCGGTGCGGCTGTCGGAGTTCGATACCCGCGACTGCATACCGCCCGAACCCTTTACCTCACGCCCCGCGCTGGCCATCGGCCTGACCGAGGCCAGGCACCCTGGCTGCGAGTTCGAGCGGCAGGAGGACACGGTCTACCCGAGCGCCGAGGCGTCTCACGACGGTTGCGTGGCCAACCTGTGGGCGCTGTTCCGGCGCGATCCCAGCGGCGGCGGCGGCAACGCCTGGTTCGCCGTGCTGCTGGGCGCGCTGTACTGGTTCAACGCGTATCTCAACTCCATGCCCTTCGTGGACTCGTTCGAGCCCGACGGCTTCAAGGCCATGTGGCGCTTCGGCATGGGCGACTACTGGCATGTCTTCATGCTGTGGCTCAAGGCCATGGTGTTCAGCCCGCTGGGCTTCATCATCAACCTGCTGATGGCCTTCGGCTGCATGGTCATGGGCCGCGAAACGGTCGACGAACTGCCGCCCACCATGAACCCCATCGGCCGCTGGGTCATCACCTGGGGCATAGGCGCGCTGCACGCGGCGGTACACGTGCTGGCCGTCTACAGCCTGGAGTTCTGGGGCCACCAATTGGTGGGCGAATTGAGCTGGATCGCCGACCGCACCGCACCCGCCGGGCTCATCGTGCACTCCTGTCTGGTGGGGCTGATGGTGTTCAGCATCGGCGGGCTGGTGGGGGCCTTCATCTTCGGCGCCTACCTGGCGGGGATGTCATGGCTGGGCTACCTGACCAACAACGGCTACTCGGCGCTGGATGGGCAGGACCACAAGGGGTTCTTGCGCTTTCGCATCGACGCGAATGGCGGGCTGACGGCGTGGTTCATTGCCCTGGATCAGGTGCCGAGGCGTTGGAAGCGCAATGAGGGGTCGGGGCCGGTGTGGGTGGCGGACGATGCCGAGGCAACGCCGCCAAAGGTACGTGACAGGTTTTTCCTATGAACTACGAAGCGACGTGGGAGCAGCACCTGGCGCGTTTTCGCGAAGCTGATTCGTTGTATCGCGCTGGCGACATGAGGTCTGCTAAACGCGTGTTCTTCAAAGCGTTGGCTCTCAGCCCAGGAGACGTCGATACGCTCTGGGCCCTGGGTTCGTGCTTTAGCGAGTCTGGTAAGCCTCACTCTGCAGAACGCTACTTCCGACGTGCTCGGGCCCGCGCCGCATGGAGGCGAAAGGGGGATCTTCTGTACAACATTGCAAACTCGCTTTTTGACCAAGGCCGTCTTCAGGCTGCACTGCGGCTGTACATCCGTGTGCCGCGCTCCTCCAAAGCGTTTCTACTGGCACGGAGGAATGCCTCTACTGTGCGGCGCAAGCTTGTCAACCCGTCCATTAAGCCCGGTTGGGGTGACTGCGGTGAAACCCAACGTGTGCATTTCCAGCGCTGATGTGCTTGCGGCTCAATGCGGCGAACATCGCCGTCCCCTCGGAGGCTTCGGTCGGCTGCGTGGCCTGCAAGGCCAATCAGGCTTGCCGCGTTCAGCAGGCAAGACCGAGCGAGGGAGTCACATTTCTGCCGCGATCAACCTCACCGGCGCACTGCCATAGCTGAGGAACTTCTCATGGAAAGCCTTGAGGCTGAAGCCGGGCTTTGACTTCAACCGCTCCCGTAACGCCACGATCTCGCTGTATCCGCTGAAATAGCTCGTCAGCTGCACCGATGTCAGCTGCACGCGACGCCACTTCTCGGTCGCCTCGCGCTGGGTCTGGAAGGCCTGCCGCACCAGCAGGTCCAGCGCGTCCTTCTCGCTCATGCCCAGCACATGCACGCTGTAGTCGAGGATGGTGTTGGTCACCGAGCGCAGATGCCACTTGCCCCACATCAG
>Ga0187844_10000566_pt1 | contig 29002 bp, 22 predicted proteins | sample SpaLakP09_SKY_50_FD_134517 | JGI IMG/M metagenome (GOLD analysis project Ga0187844, IMG submission 134517) | Oligotrophic lake water microbial communities from Sparkling Lake, Wisconsin, USA - SP09_SKY_50 | ecosystem: Environmental > Aquatic > Freshwater > Lake | place: USA: Sparkling Lake... | reverse complement strand
CCCTGCTCGGCAGGCCGGTGGCGGTGCCGCCCGATTTGCTGCTGGGGTGGAACCCGTCACAACATCCGGCCAGCCTTTGGGGCGATGACGACCCGGATGGCGAGCGTGATCTGGTGGAGGGTCTGCCAGGTCCAGAGGGCGGTGTCAGGGCGTCCGGCGCCAGGCCCGAGGCCCCTGTGCCCGGCCAACGATGGCGCTTCACGGTGCGCCTCAAGCGTGTGCATGGTGCGCGCAACCCCGGGGGCTTTGACTACGAACTCTGGCTTTGGGAGCAAGGCATCCTGGCCACAGGCTGGGTGCGTGCCCGCTCGGTGTCGGAGGCGCCTCGTCTGCTGGCCAGCACCGGCGCCTATCCGATCGAGCGCCTGCGGCATCGGGTGCGTGAGGCCATTCTGGCCAGCCTGGGCTCTGCGGCCGAATCTGGCCCGGGTGTGGGCGCCGGGGTGGTGGTGGCCTTGGTCACCGGGGACCAGCGATCCATCAGCTGGATGCGGACAATAAAGTTGAGAACTGGGCTTCCCTCTTAAGAGCGCCCTTCCTGAGGGCCACCAAGACATTAAAGTCGAGAATTAGCGTTTGTGAGTGGTGGGAAGTTTCGACATTAAAGTTTGGAACTGAGCCGTGAATCAGGTCCGCGCATATCCCGCAAGAGTACAAGCGCTTGTTCAAATGTGCCCCGGCGAGTCCAGGTGCGGTGCGCGGTCGCGGCGTTTCGCCAGTCCCCAACCTTGTAGGTACTCTTGCGCCATGTCTCCCCCGTGGCGAGCTTGCGCAGCACACCGTCGAAGAGGCTGCGCTGGCAGAGTTCATAGGAGTAAGACCGTTTGCGGGCTCCAGCTAGGAGGGGGCCAATTGCTGACCACTCGTCGTCGGTCAGCTCCAAGGTGCCATCAACACGAGAGGGCACATGCGTCGAAACTGCTTTGTTGAGCTTCCTTCCTTTCGCCCAATTACGGTCCAGGAACGCAATCTGTTGCTCGCAACCGACTACGGGTAGGTCAGGGTGCTCAGAGGGGGTAATCGAGAGAATTCGAACCTCAGTCACAAGTACGGCGCTCGGTCCTTCGATTCCTGCGAGAACCATTTCTGCTTCGCAGTTGGCGAGGTCAAGCGTGAGGTGCCCTGCCATGGCGTGCCGATGAACGCTGTCGGCCATCCTACGTGCTGAACGGTGAGAGACCATCCAACGCAGTGGCCCGTGCCAGCTACCGTGAGTTTCGTGTACCGAGGAAGTGGCCCACTTGGCATCAACGACGATGTCGGCTGTGCCGTTGGAGTAATCGAGCCAAAGGGTGCGCTCCAGCGCGTTGGGCGCGAACATTTCATGAAGCAGCTTCGGGGTCGGCCTAAACAGCGCGCGCATCAGGGCAAGTGCTGGCACCAAGTACGTCTTGCCCTGAAGCTGCACTTCGAAAACCTGATGACCTTCGAACTCGGCCACGTCATTGGACATCAGCATTTGGAAATGGGTTGTGTAATCGTGGGCGTCACAGGGAGAGAAGTCCTGGAAATTGACCGACGCTGTCCTGCGGACCGTTTTGTTGACAGTCGGAAGCCCGCGCCGATAGAGCTCCGTCAGTGCCACTAGGCCCGTTGCTCCCTTTGTTGATTCGACCTCAGCCCAGAGTTCGCCTCCGCTGACCACAATCCCGCGCGCCCATTCCATCGTTGTCTCCAGTTGTCTGGAGACAGATAGCAATTGAGCTTATATCGGTGGTTTTAGGCTTGTAACGGTCGCAACGCGTGAGGAGCTGGTGAACCTGACTACCACCAATATTTTCCGTTTATTGACATAGTGGCAAAGGTTGTGGCCGATGCGCCAAACAGCTGACCTCTCATCCGCGGACGCTACACTTTGGAACAGCGCTTCGCAAAAGCCGTGAGTAGGCCTGGGTGACGAAACCGAGGGTGTGCTTCTATTTGGCTGGCTTAATGACTTCCGGGAGGAAAGAAATAGATGAACCAAGGCGCAACTTGGGGTAAGTGGGACCTGCACATCCACACGCCCGCCTCGTACCAATGGAGTGGCAAACGCTTGCGCGATGCCGGCACGGCTGCCGACCGGGACGCGTTGCTGAAGCAAGTCGTCGATGGCATCAACGACAGTGGCTGTTCTGCCGTCGCCGTCATGGACTACTGGACCTTCGACGGTGTACTCGCCCTGCGTGAATACCTGGCCCGGCCGGGCGCGACGAAGTGCAAAGCAACCATATTCCCGGGCATCGAGCTGCGGATGGTTTCTCCGGGCAGCTTCCGCCTGAATATGCATGTGCTGCTCAACCCCGAGCTCTCTGACGACAAGCTGAACGCTTTTAAGACCCAGTTGAAGCTGAGCATGGGGGGTAAGCCCTTGACCGACAGCTACCTCGTGGAATGGGCGCGTCAGAACTTGAGTGTCGAGCGCTTGTCTACGCTTGGGATTGCTCGCGCCACTCTCGATAGCGATGAAGCGGTAGCGCTGCAGGCCGGTTCAATGTGCGCAGAAGTGACTGCGGAATCGGTTGGCGAGGCTTTGCGTACTTTTGGCGAGCGTGACGCTATCCTGTTCGTGCCATTCGACACCAATGACGGAGTGAACAAAATCCGCTTCCGGGAGCACTACTCTTTCCCTCGAGAGGTGCTCGCAATGGAGGCAGTCTTCGAGGTCGCGAGCCAGGCGACCAGGAACGCCTTCAATGGGGTCAAGTCCGTGGACAACGAGAGCTTCTTTAGCGATTTCCAGGCGGCAATCAAACACCCGAAGCTCGCAGTCCGCGGCAGTGACGCACATCGCGTTGCTGACTATGGAAAGTTTCATGGCGGTAACCCCACCTGGATAAAAGCGCAGCCGACGTTTGCCGGCTTGCTTCAGGCCTGCCGCGAGCCGGCGAACCGGTCCTATGTCGGACCATTGCCACCCAAGATGGACTTTGTTCAAAAGAACCCACAGCTGTTCATCAAGACGGTGCAGGTGCGCAAGCGTGAAGGAGCTCCCGAGCCGGGTGTATGGTTCGACAAAATCACGCTTCCCCTGAACCAAGACCTCGTTGCTCTCATCGGAAGGAAGGGAAGTGGCAAGAGCGCTCTGGCCGATGTTATCGGCGTGCTTGGCGACACGCCGAACGAAAAATACTTCTCCTTCCTGTCTGACCAGCGCTTTCGGCTGGCTAAGGACAACAAGGCTAGCTCGTTCGAGGCACAGCTGGAGTGGGTTCAGGACTCCAGGGGCCCAGAGTGGCGCACCCTGTCTGGCAGTCGGTCCAGCAGTTCCGTACCGCGGGTCAAGTACTTGCCACAGCGATACTTCGAAGAGCTGTGCAACGACCATGTCAAAGGCGACGACAGCTTGTTGCAGGGTGAGCTTCGCTCCGTTATCTTTTCCCACATCCCAGTTAGCGAACGAGATGGGGCCGACTCCTTGGATGAACTGGTAGCGCTTCGCACCGACGTCATCGAGCGAGAGGCATCAGCCATTCAGGTCGACCTGAAGGCGACAAACGCACGCGTCATCCAGCTCCTCGAGCAGGTGGACCAGCCTGCGCAGGACCGTGCGCGGGAATTGGTTCGTCTGTCGCTCGTCGGTCTCCGTGCTTTGCGCAATAAGAAGCCCGCGGTTCCACCTGCCCCGCAACCCGATGATGAGCTAGCGACGGTCGCGGCGGCGGCCATCACGGACTTGAATGCTCGCATCGCGACAATGGAGATACAGCAGACGACGGTCCAAAACGAAGCGGACTTCCAGCGGACCCGCATTCGCTCCATAGATGACGTGCTTCAGCGTGTCGCCGCTCTACAGAAGGTGCTCGAAGACAGTAAAGTGGACTTGTCGAAGCGCATGACGGCACTGGGCATCACGCTGGAAGAGGTCATTCAGCTCACCGTAAACACGGCGTCCTTGACGGAACTGCTGGCAGCGTCAAAAACCAAGCTGGCCGAACAGGAGGCGTTGCTTCAACCAGATGTGGGAGGGGCACTCCCAGCACAACTGGCCAAGCTCAAGGCGGACTTGGCCACAGAACAGTCTAAGCTCGACGGCCCGATGAAGGCGCATCAGGAAGCGCTGACAGCTTTGAGAGCCTGGGAAGAAGAGTGGGCAGCGGCTACTGGCGCGGCTGACAAGGAAGAATCCTTCCTTGGCAAGTGGCATCGGCTCAAGAACATCCCAGCTCTGCGTGCCGAGCTGGTACAGCTGCGCGAACAGCGACTCCAGCTCTCCATTGCCATGCTAGGGAACCTGCGCAAGCGCGGTGACGTGCTCAGGAGCCTCTTCGCCCCCGTCCAGGCGTTGGTGGACGACGAGCCGCAGATTCGTGAAGCACTGGGCGTCCAGTTTTCAGTGCGTCTCTCATTCGATGCATTCGTCACCCGTCTCTTCGACTTCATCAAGCAGAGCGCAGGGTCGTTCGTTGGATTTGAGGAGTCCAAGGCTCTCGCCAGCAAGCTGCTGGCGGCGCATGACCTTACTTCGGATACGGGTCTGACGAGGTTTCTTGCCGACGTCGAAGATGCATTGAGTTTCACTGTTCGTGGCGGTCAACGCCGCGCCGTCGCCACGGGAACAATTCTTAAATCGGATAGGACGGCGGCGCAGCTGTATGACTTCCTCTTTGGGCTTGAATACGCAAGTTTGAGTTACGGCTTGATGCTTGGAAGTGTTGAATTGGAGCGTCTTTCGCCCGGTCAACGAGGCGCGTTGCTGCTCATTTTCTATCTGCTTGTCGACCGAGACCGCGTCCCCATCATCCTGGACCAGCCCGAAGAAAACTTGGACAACGAGACCGTCTATAACCTACTGGTCGGCGTCATCACTCGGGCAAAGCAACACCGACAAGTTGTGATGGTTACACACAACGCTAACCTCGCTGTAGCTTGTGACGCTGAGCAGGTCATTGTCTGCAGCATGGAGCGTGATTGGTCCAACAAGATTTCCTACGAGGCAGGCGCCATAGAAGAGCTGAACCTAAACCAGTCGGTAGTGAATATCCTGGAGGGCACTAAGCCCGCTTTCGAGAATCGCCGACGCAAGTACGTCTGAACCACACCCTTCGAACTCGATGGCAGGTAAGCTGGGGGGGTAACTGCGAAGCACAGAACATGAGGGCACTGAAAAACTAACAGACTTCATGTAACGACCCTCTGACCTTGCGCCCTGATTGGCAGTCTCTACACTGGGGATGACCAAACACTCCCAAGTACTGTCCGCAGCAGGCGTTGAACTCCGACCAGCCATCTTTGAGCCCCCTCGAGGACGGCACGATGTCTATATGCTCGTTCTTCCCGGCTCACCAAAAGTATGTGTGCCGCTTGTGTATGTGCCACCTTCGCTAAAAGCGCACTTCGACACGGGGGCTGTTCTAGCCTTTGACATTTACCGGCTAGAGCAAAACGGGTCGGCAATGCGTGTTCTTGCGGAGCAGCCGCAGTCTCTCATCGCCGCCGTGCATTTGAAGGACGGGCGAATCTTGGTAGAGGTTCCGGCGTCGTTTAGCGCGCAGAGGAGCCGCTTGCTACGCCGTGTCATCGCGCTGGTCGGCATCGCTTTCTTGGGGGGCATCATGAGCTCCGTGTTGGTCTCAGCGATGGCGTTCAGCTTGGCAGGGCTACAGCTTTGGAAACGGAGTCGCATTCCTGTATGCGCGCATCGTGAACTGAAAAGACGAGGCTCTATAATGAGGCTCGTATGCGCGAACAAGAAGAGCACCATTGCCGATTCGGCATCCACCAGTTGAAACGAGAGTTCGTCGGGGACGATTCGCGAGAGTTTCGGGTGCACTTCTACAAGTGCATTCGATGCGCCTTCAGAGGAGTGGCTTGTCCGGTTCAACAGCCGCTAAGCCGCCCTCCATTGATGACTCGCCTATTTGGGGAAGTCGAAGACTGACCTCGCAGCTTTGGCTTATCGACTGCCATCATCGACGCTGCCGTACCTGCTCGGCAGACGCTTTCGCCAATACGGTCTGCCTCCAATCTGTCGTTCAGCCTGCTCGGATTGCTTGAATTCCTCAAGCAGTGCCGCCGTCTCTGTGAACTGTGCTCGGTGATGTTTGAACGCTGCCCATGCGCCTGCCTGGATAAGTAGGTCTTGGACTGTCATGCGCTTTTGGGCTAAAGCCAGCTGCTGCATTCGGACACGAACCTTGACAGCGGTTTTGACGTCCATCTGTCTATAGTTCCTGGGGCGCTTGCCTGGCGCGCGGTACACCGTCGTTTTCGCTTCAACTTTCTCGGTGCAGGTTTCCAGGAAAACCTGCATCAGCACGTGCTTTGGGGTTGCGAAGTTGTTTTCATTACGAGGGCGAAACATCAGTGTGGGCCAGGTATTTCGCGGGTCGTCGGCCACAGGGCAGCCCGTCATCGCGAGGTACTGTTGTCCAAAGTGGTTGCGAAGGGCGTGCGCGGCCAGAGTACCAGCAACATCGCCGGATGGCAGCAAATATCCTTTCGACTGGGCCTGCTCTCGATAGCAACTCAGCCAATCGTGCGAGCACGGAGCCTTGCCCTCAAGTGCCTGGGCTGAAACCTCCGCAATCCTCATGTAGACCTCCCTCAGTAGCGCCCTAGGAAGCTTTCTCAGGTCGAGAACCTCGTGGGGGAGTGCCACGCTGCTCTGATGCGAGCAGCCACGCAGTTCAATGGAGGTCTCGAGAAGAGGCTCGGCATGGCGTATGCAAACAAGGACTCCAGGGAGCATGTGCTTGCGATGCCAGTAGGACTCACCATACTGCTGCATGTTCTCTGCGATGCACTTCGAGCACACACGTCGATATGCGACTCCGTGGGAGACGTTCTTGGTAATCGAGCTGAGGCTATCCTCCCCGGGGCGGGGTGCGAGGGCTTTCGATGCGAGCTGTTCCTGAATCTCGGGCGCCATGTATGCCACTGCATATGGGAACATGGTGTGGTTGAACAGGAACTCCTTCTGCTCAAGCCCGGCGCGATGAGCAAGGCTTCCAATGTTGTCCCCCAGCAGGAACGAGCATGAGCTGCGCTGGCTCTCGAAGATGCTTTGCAGAAGGCGGCGCATGGGGAGGCCTGTATGCACACACGCACGCGCCACCACACTTCCCACAACCTCATCCGGATATGGCCTGGGCAGTACCGGCATCAGTCGAGCTCAACCAGTTCCTCGAAGGGCCGCGCCATTCCAAGGTCACACAATTGCGTGTATACAGAGGTCCCCGCTAGCCGAGCTGCCTGGATGGCTCGACGATAGTCACCAGGACGGTCGTCAAAGTTTTCGACCGGTGGCTCTGGTTCGTCGCGCTTTTTCGCCTTGGCGCGTGGCACTGGCCTCAGGGCCGTCAGCTTGCTGATGGCAGCTATGGTGCCTTCAGCAAGGTTTCGCGCCTTACCCTCGGCCTCCACTTCACGGGCGGCTGAAGTTGATTCATCTTCGCCGAAGCCACTGGAGACAAGTGCCGCTGCAACTCGTGCGACAAATGTGGTGTCAGTACGTTTGACCTTGTATGCTTCAGAGGCCTTCGCCTTCAGGCGACGCTCTACGCTTTTGAGAAGGTCGTCCAAGCCTACTGGTGCAACGTCTTCATACTGTGCCAGGCGCTCGACGTCGTTGTCGCGCAGCGCATCTACCATTGGATGCAGCAGCTTGAACTCGGTGTCATAGACATTCTCCAAGAGCTCGGGAGTGAGCCGTTCTGTCCCATCGACGATTGCTCGAGCTTGGGCAGATGCAAACAGCTTGATTGCAATGTCGATGACGCCCTGACTGTAGTGATACATGTACTCAACGTACTGTGCGTCCAATGGAACTGGGTTGGCCACCCATTGGTACTCCCAAAGCGTCGCGAGAAAGTCGACCCATTCGGTGTCGCCGTATTCGTCAGCTTCTTCACTCAAGCGGTCCCAGACGGTGAGGCCTTGTCCAGAGGAGCGTCGAGATTGTCGGAAGTCGAGGCTGAAGACCTTTGCTGCCTTGTTCGTGCCGATGAACAAAATAGGCACGCCCAACTCATTGCAGGCCGACACCAGTTCTGTCATGACGGTCTGTTTGCCCTTGGTGGAATTGGCCAGGTTCTGGATTTCGTCAGCAACGATGAACCCTACGAAGTGCATGTTCAGCACTCTGGCCACGCTACGCATCAAAGCGTCGGAGCCCGTGCGCCCGCCGTTCGCATAGTTCTTGAAGTAGTTTGCCCCGGGAATCAGCTGGTCCATTTTGTGCAAAATTGCGTGGGCCATACCCTTGATGCTTGAGCCGTCGCTTGGCATCTCGATGTGGAGGTAGAGCACTTGGTACGTGTTCGTGTCCTCGTGATAGATGACCTCCGGGTATTGAGTCAGCCACTGCTTGACCACCGAAGTTTTGCCCATACCTGATAAGCCCATGAGGAGTCCCGACAGCTGTGAAGTGAAATCAGATATCGATGAACGCGGCCGCGTGCCCGTCTTTTGCGCATCGTAGATGGCTTGGCAGCGGCGGGCGTATTCAGGGGTCCGAGGCTCGCGGCCGACATAGCCGTTGCGGAGCATGGTGTCCAGGGCATGGGCAAGTTCAACGTGACGGCGCAAGGGGACGAGCACTCTTCGAAGAGTTCCAATCATTCGCAGCCGCTCGCTTGGTGACCAAGTTCGTTGTTCGGGCGAGAAGTCTGGCTGAACAGTGAACAGTTCGAACAGCTCTTCGTCTGACAACGTCGGAGGCAGGGCCTCAATCAGGGGATTCCCCTTGAAATGGGGCAGGCGCTGAGGTGTGTAACTGGCCTGAACGCAGCTGGGGCTGAGTAGTTGACGGTTATCCATTTCGCATCTTTTCGCGCATTAAGCGCGCCTTTTCGGCAAGACTGAGTGAAGCGGGAGGCGCTTCAGAATTTTGGGTAGCAAGCAGCGCCTGGTTTGGCAACACTTGCTGGGTTGCGGGATTGCTCGCATTGATTGCGGCGCGCGCTCCCGGAAAAGAAACAACTTGCGCTGTTGTCCCTGAGTCAGGGGATGCCGTGGCTGGGACGATGTGCAACTTTGGTTGATTGGCCGCTCTGGTTTTGTCGAGGGCCGGTAGTGAGGCTGCCTCTTGTCGCTCAAGTCGCAGCTCTGCCTGGCGGTCACCTTTGATGTCGGCCCTGCGAGCTGTACGAGACACCTTCGGACCGGAGGCCTTGAGCTTTTTTGTCGCGTTGTCGATGATGGGCTTGGTCGCTGCGTGATAGTCCGCACGGGCCTGGATTCGCCCTCGCTCGATGGATGGCTTCATCTGTGCGCGGAAATGCTCGTAGGCGTGAACCTCTGCAAACGACAGACCTGCGGACTTCAGGCTGCGCGGTGTCAGCGTGCACGCATAAATCTCCGCACGTTGCCGTGGTCCTGCTGTGTTGTGGACATACAGGGAGTCAACCAGCCGGCCATCGTAGGAGACCATCACCTTGAACCGACGCTTGCGGGCAGCCACGAACCAACCACGCTCGATGGCTTCGGGGCAGGTGTAGTAGCAGCCTTTAAAGAAGATGCCGTCTTCGGAAACACTGGCTTCGCCCCTTGGCAATAGCGCAAGGCGCACACGTTCTTCTGGGTAGCGCGTCAGCGCGCCGGCCCGGGTCACGATGTTGTGATTCCAGATGCTGAGGGGGCTCGGCTCGACTCCATCGGTCAACTCAGGTAGGCTGAGCTCGTACTCCTTCATGGGAGTGCGGTTGTGCTCAATGATTGCAAGCAAAATGATGGCAACGAACTCGTCGAGGGTGAGGCATGCGTCCTTTTCATAGTGACGGCCCATCCGGCGCTTGGCGTTCTCCGGCGGGTCCATACCAGGGGTGCCGTCCTGAAGTCGCAAGCGGGTCAGCTTGAACTGCGTCTCGACAATAGGCTTGTGGTCAGGGCGCTGAGATGGCAGGTTGACGACGCGTGTCACCAACTCGTCTGCAATCTGGTCGCTTGCGTGGTTCAGCAGCTCACGGTCTGCTATGAGCTCCCCTGGAAACACTTGGTGTGCTGGCCAGTCGGTGGGCTTGTACTTGACGCCATATCGCTCGCAGATAGCTCTCTTGTCCATCGAGACCGTCAGCAGTGCCTGCATCGCGCATACCCAGCTTGAGTTTTCTAGCCCGATGTACCAGCCCACGATGAGCCGCGATTTGCGGTCGATGATGAAGTAGATGGTGGGCTTGCCGACAATCTTCCGTCGGTCGTCCTTCGCGACCAAGTACACGTCCGCGATAGTCGCGTCCGCTTCATATTGATGCCCCACGCCTTGGCAACGGGACAAGATGGTGTCGAGGATGGCGCGGTGGTCCCGTTCGAAATCCTTGTCGCCTTCACGCTTGCGAAGGCGATGTTCAAGCGAATAGTGTTTGCGAAGGAAATACTCGAATTGCTTCTGCGAGGGGCGTTCACCTTGAGGTAGTACCCATAGCTTGCCGTTGCCATCAGTGGTTTGATAGTGCTCCTCCAGTAAACGCTGGAAAACATGGGTGATTTTAAGGCGACCGTCCTTCAAGTAGAGACGTTCGATGACGTCTCGCATGGCTTCGCAGTCGGTTTGCATGAGTTGGTAAGTCCCGTGGTCAAACTGCGACTTGGCACCGCGGCCTGCGGTAACTTGCTCCTCTGTACGGCCACATTGGTGGTAGTTCCCAAGCAGTGCAGAGGGTGTTTGGCCTCCCACCCAGAATCGGCGCAAGTGCTTGTAGATTGCGGAGCGGGCAAAGCCTTCTTGCTCCCGTTCAGCCACCAGCCGGCCGCGCAGTGCCGGGTCGAAGATTTCGGGCACGCGCGTCGGAAGCTCACCCAGGACCTCGATAGCCTTGTCTCTTGCGCGGCGCATTGCGGGGGTGACCGTTAGCGACTCCGAGGCCGGACCTCGGGCTGTTTCCGTCTTGTCTTCTGTCGATGGCTGCGCAGTACCGGACAGTGGCAAGAGGGAGGCAAGTTCGTCCCAAGCCGCTTGCTCCGGCCAGGCTTTGGGGTCATCCATGTTGAGGACCCACGCAGAGTTCGTTCTGGGGTCGGCATACAACAGCCGATAGTGAACTCCGTTATCGGTAAAGATGTCATTCTTGAAAAGCATCACATGCCTCCCATCGCGCGAAGTTGGCCAGAGCTGCCCGCGAAGGAGAAGCTTTTAAGCGGCGCATCTTCAAGGTTGGGCCGGCTCAAGTCTGGAATCAGAATGCGCTCGAACATGAGCAGGCGCGCGGCGCGAAGCCCTGTGCCTGGAGGTGCGCTGTTGGCTGCGTCGAATTGGGAGCAAAACTCGACCAACTTGAGGTCGCTTCTGGCACCGGAGAACAACTGGCTCATCAAGATGCTCATTGAGGCCCAATAGGCTGGGCGAGGTTCAACCTCGCCTTCCTTGACCAGGCTATCGCGAATTTTTTCGATGTTCCGCACCTTCTGTGCTGGAAGGTCGTTGTGGTAGACCAAGTGATGAGGAATACCAAGGAGCTCCAGGCTTGCGCGCTGAATTTCCAGTTTCACCAGTGAATCCTCGTCTTCGGCTTCTTCCTTGCGCTTTGCGTTGAACGCCACGAACTCGTCATCCCCTGTGGTGACGCGTGTGCAGAGGAAGTCCACCGTCATTACGGTTGGCACGTGTGTGCTCGGGTAGCAGGGGTGTTTGATACCCAGTGTGCGTGCGACGTCTTGCGTCAAGTCGCGGTCGAGCGGGTACTGCTCACGTATGTCGCTGAAGTCCCGCGACCACTCCAAAAGCAAGAAGAGGTCGAATTCCACATCCGACAGTAGTTGGTGTTTTCTGCCCGTCTTGTGGCTTGGGGCACGCCGGGAGGTGCCCCGGCTGCTGAAGTCGCGAACGTGAATCCACGGGATGTATTCAGCGCCCACGCCTCGTCCATGGCCGCTGGCGACCATGTTTTCAATCTTCTTTTCCGTCCACGTGATTCGTCCCATCGTGCATTCGTCCTATTTCCTGTTTTGTGTTTTCTTCGGTGACTCCTGCCGGCGAGGGCATTCGTCCACGGTTGTCTAAGGAGAGGGGCGAGCACTTTTTATGTACATGTCTTAACGGTGCTCATATCGTCTTTAAAGGTCTAAATATGTCGTAAATGACATATTAGGCAAATTAGATGTTTCAATCAACGGATACTGGTTGTTTACGACATGCTGAGGTCATTTGAGACATCCAGACACACAACACGAAACCGGTCAAGTACGACTGGGAAGCCGAGGCAAAGCAATTGCTTAAGGCTGAGCTCGCCCGTGCAGGCGTGAGCCACAAGGTGCTCGTGGCGCGGTTAGAAGCGATGGGGGTTGAAGACAACACGGCAGCTCTTGCCAGTCGCATTACACGAGGCAAGTTCAGCTTCGTCTTCTTCCTTCAATGCATGCGCGCGTTGGGTGTGGACGAGGTTCGTGTCGGAGGGCGCAGGTCGACTGGGTAACGAGAGGCACTTGTCGCACCGACCTCCAGCGCCACTGCCCCTTTTGGCTAGCCCCTGCATCGTGGCTGGGGGGGGGGCCTGCCATCGTTAGCCAGGCAGTAGTTGTGTGCCACCTTGAAGAGGGTTAGCACCCTGGCCAGGTTATGGTGCTGGTCGGCCGATTAGCCGTTCGATGGAACCGTCGACCACTCTCGTCGCGTAGCGAAGCTTATGCATCCAGGCGAGGCAGGAAGACCTCGAAGAATTTGGCGCAGGCTAACTGCGGGTCGTAGGTCTGGCCGGCACGGACGGGACTCAGCAATGGCCTTGCAAAGAACTTTTTCGTCGGAGCAATACGGCCCTCGACACGCTCGAGGTAGCCTGCATCCACCAAGAGGCCTACGAGCGCGAAGACAGATGACGTCGACGCAAGGCCCAGGGTCTCGCACAGTTTGGCCATGCTGGGGAACGCTGCGTGGCGCTTCCAGTGCGTCCGTAACCGCGCCAGGTACTTGTCATCCGTCTCAGCCATCTCCGCTCTCCCGAACAAATATTCGATGAGTCACACTGTACACAATCACAGTATTTGTGGCAAACAGCTCAGGAATGCCCGAGAGTTCTTTCAGTTTTTGTTGGCTGACTACGGGTAGTGGCGGCGTGACGCCTGAGACGGTCAGGCCCTGGGGTCTGCGTTGTCTAGGGCAAGGGCTCCGAAATGACCCGTGTTGGCATTGGGCTGGCCGAGCCGCCGGACGTCGTCCAGACCCTGGTCGACAAGTACGTGGCGAAGCCGGAGTCCATCCTCGCGACAGACACGGGCACGGCATACACGAAGGTCGGCAAGGAGTTCAAGCTGCACCTGACGGTGAACCACAGGGAGACCCTGGTCGGGCCCAAAGGGCAGCACGTCAACAACGCTGAGAGCTTCGACTGGCGGCAGGACCGCTCCGAGAAGGGCGTGTACTTGAACCTCGAACCCAAGTACCGCCACGATAATTCCTAGGCGGTCGCTGAGGCCAGTCTGTGTCAAATTGCCGGGATTCCAGCTTTTTTCTAGGCCGTAGTCGGTCGTTGCCTTAAAGTGGGCTGAGTCCAATTTCTATTGCGCACGAACTGTTGGCGCGAAATGCACATGGCTGATGTTGAGCATCCAATTGCTGTTTACTGGGATGGATTTGGGTCCCGCAAACAAATCAATTTCAAGGACCTTGAAGACGACGCCACGTACACGGATGCTCAGCAGAAGGAACTATTTGATGAAAGCGAGCAGGTAAGAGTAAATGTGCGGGTCAGCTCAAAGGGCCTGCGTCATTTCTATTCGGAGAGTAGCGGGGCGCGCAGCTTTGACCGAGGTGAAAATAATCCTGCTCACGATAATAGGGTGGGCGAAATTCGCAATCGGCTTCTAACGTTAACTGGTGGTTGGAGTATTGCGTTCCAATACGCAGCGAATACGCCTCAGACGGTACTATTCAACCAGTTGCCAGCGTACAGCTGGGATACCGAAGTAACCAGAATATTGGACAGCAGTACTTTGGTGCGACATGATGTGTACGGAGATATTGGCATTCGCATGAGCGTGCGTAAACCATCCCTGGCAATAGAAGTTGTGCACTCCCACTATCCAGAGGAAGCCAGCTTTGCCGGGATGATTTCTGAGACTCGAAGAATCCCTTCAATCATCTTGTTTGACTTTACTCGCGTCGGTAGCAACAGTCTGATAAAGATTGACGAGAAAAGCCAAACGCTGCTTTTCCGTTCTTATACTTTTTCGATATCAGATGGGTCGGTTTGGCAAGGTCTTGAACGCAGGCCCGAAATAACTACGTCAGCCGACCTGCAAGTTGCAGCCGATAATGTGTACAAAAAATGGAAGCGGTAGCCCCTATTGAACGAGGTCGGGGCGAATCAGCCTTAAGCCCTGCAGCCAAGAATGGCTACCACTGCATCGAATCTCTCTGACAGTCTGCACGTGGTGAGGCGATAGTTCTTCGATTCGAATGTCGCCAAAAAGAGCTAAGCAATGAGCGACGTCACCGCATCGCTTTTGCAGCAGAGCCGCATTCTCACTGTGACAGGCTCTTTCCGCGGACTCGTGGCACCGCTCCCAACGCTCTTGCAGGCGCTGCAATTCTTCAAACAGTTCGCGGTATCGTTCAGACATCAGCATGGCGCTCACCTTCAATTGATTGAAGAAGGTGTAGCAATGGACGCTTCCTTGAGAGTGCTCACGACTATTCGTTTGCCGTCTCATTGGGCACCTTGGCAATGCCATTGACGGGAGCAGGTCGCTCGCACTGGTGCCACCGTCAGGCGGCCTAGTGATGGTGTTTTGGCGGCCACGCTTGCCCGTTATGCAACCGGCGGCCGCCACTCCCCGTCGGCACCATAGTTCGGCGAGCACTCGTAGCCGGCCGCCTGGCACATCAAGTCGTAGGCCGGCCGCATGCCTCGCCCAATGCTCGACGCTGGGTCAATCAATACATCGGGCAGAAGGATGTCTCGGCGGTCGAAACCCTTTGTCGTGTACGTCCCTGGCAGTCCAAAGTCTCCTGGTCCTGAGAGCACGGCTTCATCGGCGCCCAGCAGCGACAAGAACACTGCCAGTTCCAAGTTCAACTGGAGGCGGTCAAGTTCGCCTCGGACGGCCCCAAGGAAGTTGTTGACGTACTGTTCGTACATGACGCCTGGAAGCACAGGCTTGGTCACCTCAGCAAACGGCACGAGTCTCCAAACTGCCTCGAAGAATCCCTGGCGGAACTGCTGGGTGTAGCCTGGTGGTTTGCCGCTGCTGACGATAGGCGCAAATGCGCCATCGAAATTAAGGCTCACGGGAGATGCGGGCAGCGTGCCAATCACAGGCAGGGACTGGCGGCCTCGCGAATATCGCGTCGGGTCGATAGGTGCCTGCCCAAGAGCGGCCTGTGTCGGGATGGCGTGGATGACGAGCTTCGGTCCTGCGGCGAGGGTAACGGGCGTTTGGTCGGTCGCGATTTTGGCCAACCGCTCTGCACGGAAGTCGCGCATGCGTTGGGCTTGGCTGTCGGAGCGCAAGAACAGGGCGCGAACTTCAGGGATGTCGAGCTGGCGGTTGCGCAGACCATCGCGCACATAAAAATGCCAGTTTACCTTGGACCGGTGCGGGCCGGCCCAGCTCTGCGGGACTCGAACCACGATGCAATGCCCGCTCACCGAGCCAGCGGTAGCGGCTACCGCCTGGACCTGCACGCCAGGCAGCCGAGGCTCCACCAAGTCAAGTGCGAAGTCTTGCAGGCGCCGGACTTCGGCGTCCGCGCTGGCGAAGGCTTGCGGTACTACAGCGCAAGCAGCGGCATCTGCATCCTCATCGACCCCAAATATCAAATCGCCGCCGCCGGCGTTGGCGAAAGCCACCACATCGGTGATGAAGCGCTTCTTGGTTTCGTTGTCCCAGCTCGTGGGCAGCTCGCGCTTGAAGTCCATGTGCGCGCTTTCCGTGGCGCGCTCGGTAACCAGGCGGTCGAGGTCGGCTTGAACGGTGTCAGTGATTTTTGCAGGCAGCGTCATGGCTGCCTAGTATGCAGCGCCCCAGGTGCAGGTTAGAAGCCCCTGACCTCAGCCGTGTCATCACGACGATATCCTCGTGCCGAGCACAATGAGCATCACCCGCTCGCAATTGCGCGGCAATCTGCCCCTTGGCTAGGCTAAGCGGAACGCTTTGGGCGTTGCGAACTCAGTCAACTCGTGGCCGCGCCGGCAGGCCACGACATAAAGTACCTCGGCTCTGTAGGGCTCCAATCCAGGCGCGCCTTTGAACGCAACTTTTCGTGTCGCGTAGCAGAGGGAAACATCCATGGCTTTAAGGGCTTTGACGTAAGCGTCAAGCGCGTCAAAAACCTCAAACTTGCCGACTTCAGAGTACGCGTCATGACAATCTCGGTAGTCCCGGAAGTAGTCCGTCAGCGCGGCAAACTCCTCGTCCGCCTCTCTTGCCAGTTCAAATGCTGGGGAGAACAAATCCATCTGAGTTGCCTCAGCCAGTTTTGCCAACTCCTTCCCTGTGGTCAGTAGCTGAGCCTTGAGGGTGATGTGGTCCTTTGCAAACTGTTCCTGCTGGGCTTTCTGTTCTTCTGCATCGGGGATGGCGAAGGGTTTGTTCAGGGCATCAATATCCTCAAACTCGAAGGCCCTGGCCAGAGCGCGCCGGGTGTCTGTTGACGATGCCTGCCCGTCTTCAACCCGCTGAATGGTGCGGCTGCTCAGCCCTGAAATCGCGGAAAGTTGCTCCTGGGACCATTGCCGCATCTCACGAAAAAACTTGACGAGGAAAGCCAGCTCAGTCAGCGTGAGCATCCGAGGGGACTTGGTGTGGTCGGCTGTTGTCATCTAAGGTTCCATCTGGTGGTTGGTTGATGACGCAAGTGTTAATTTTTCCACCAAAAAAGAACACGACAGGAACACGACAGCAAGGCGACAGCGTCTCTCAGCCAGAATGCCCAGCCAGAAGCGGCTCAATTTCTGACCGGTTTTCCAATACGACCTGGTGCGCTTGGGGGCTGCTACCAGTCACTTGGTCTAAGCCCAAGTGCTTCAAGGCGTAGTACAGGAGTGCCTGCCGGCACGCCAAACCGACCTTTCCCCCAACCATGCCGTAATCCAGTTCAATGACGCGCCTGTGCGCCTCAGACAGCTCCGGATTCGGAGCAATTTTCAACTCGACAGTCCTAGTCCAGTGCTCATCGGCAGCTGGCTCTACGTAGGTGTCCTCCGAATCGCCAATATTCAAAATTCTGGCGATGACGAAGTCCCGGAACTGCTGGCGAAAATGACAGAAGGCCCTCACGTGCCAGCGAAACCCATCGTTGGCTAAGGCGTGCGGGGATATCGCGCGTCGTTGTGGCGCCGCCTGTGCCATTGACTGGTACAGCACCGAAACAGACCTCTGCTCCCGTATTGCTGTTACCAAGCCAGCCAAGGTATCGCTGCTCAGCTGACGGCCCGGGGTCGGCACCACATCCGTAGTTGGCCTCCAGCCCAAGAAGCTGGCTTCTGGGCCAAGGAGACCTGTCTGTACGGATAGCAGTTCGTTGAGGTATTGGGATGCACTGCTACTGACGAACAGCGGCTTAAACGCGGCACTCGCTACATACACCCGTGCGCTCTTGTTATAGGCCATGTTTGTTGGCGCCATCTCAAGGTACTTGGCTATGTCCAGTGACGCTTGAGGGACCGAGATGGAGAAGTGGGAAGTCAGGTCACTGCGGTTGAGGCGACCCTCCCATCGGAGTCGGAAATCAATGAACTCAAGGCGTCGCTCTTGGCTCCACCGAGAGGGCTGGCGTGTCTCCGCCTTGGCGGCAGAGGAAGCGTTTTTAGACATACCGAATCATTGTACATCTAAAAACTATGCGCATATAAAATAGGCGCGTATACTAAATATACGTGCATAGAATATCTGAAACTGGACCAAATTGAGTTACAAGTCATGCATAAGCTGAACAAAGGCAGGGAGGCAAAGATTGAGCGCCAACGTCTTTTTTGAGGCGGAACGTCAGAAGTTCTTCCGACCGTTGAGCAGTTCCCGAAGGGAGCTGGTTTCAGCTTGTTTGCGCGCGCTGTACGAACGTCTGCACGGCCCAGCTGCCGACTATGCGCACAACCTGAACCGGGAAACCCTCAAGGAGCTTATTTCACCAGTTGTGCGGGAGCACCAGAGCGAGCTTGATACCGACGCGGACCAAGACGAGTTCAATACCGCTGAGGCCGCTGACCCTCAGCAGCTCACCGCCACTGTCATTCGTGCTTTGTCGCGCGACGGTTGGTTGGAGGAGTACGCAGACCGCAACGGCCTGGTCAAGGCCTACCGCTTCTCGCGGCCCGGCAAGTTGTTCGCTGAGGCCTTCTGGGCGCTCCATCGTCCGAGCCGTAGCCGGCAACGCAACATGCGAGGTTGTCGCAATGCCCTCGAAGCTGCACTGAGCGAACGTGGCGATGCCCATGACTTGGTAGATGCCTACGAGTACGCCGAAAAAGTCATCGAAGACCTGACCGACGGCATTGACTACCTGCAAGAACGAATCCGGCACCTCATGCAGGAGGCCACCGTGCACTCCCAATGGGACGACTTTGTGGAATTTTTGGACCGATTCCAACGGGACTACTCCAAGCAACTGACGGCCGACAGCGCAACACTCAATCGACAAGTTATCCGACAAAAAATTGAGCAATTGCGGGTCAGCCTCGACAGCCAGAAATACAAGCGCGTCGAAGAGCAGTTGCACGATATTGCGCAGTGGGCTGTAAAGGAACACACCGGTCCTTCGGTATTCGAGTGGCTGCTGGACCGCATCGACGACATCGTCAACGCGGCCTGCGACACCAAGCAGCCCACATTTGTGCGTGCCATGGATACCTATATCCGACGCATCACGGGCCTCGTTCAGCAATCCATGATGCTGCGCACCGGCCAGAACCGCCATGCCTACCTCAATGTCATAGCCCAGCTCGCTGAACGCGACAAATCCGGTCAAGACAAGCTTTTGCAAGCCATTGGGGAGCAGATTTCTTGCGCAGAAGTTCGCCTTTTGGACCCATCCAGTTTCAAGTTGCGGTCTGCCACACAACGACGCAAAGCAGCCACGATTTCCATTCAGCCTCGCGCGAGCCGCGCTGCACGACTTGAATCGTTCATGAAGCGTGCTGAATCAGAAGCCTTTGCTGTGGCCAACGAAGAGCTGGCGAGCAAGTTACGTGGCGACCTTCGCTTGTTCAAGCACCCTATCCGCTTGTCGGCATTGCCGCCAGAAACGGCTCGGGACCTTATCAGCAATATGCAAACCGTTGAAGCCGTGCGCAACGCAAAAGGCCGGGACCTTACGGCCACCCGCCTCCCTGGCCGCGTGGAGAACGAGTTCTACAGCGGCTACGACTACGAAATTGATTTCAAGAAAGATATATGAGTCTCACTACCGAATTGCGCGAAAAACTGGCGAAAACCAGTATCACTATGGAGCGGTTTCGTGAAATCGCAACACGATTGTTGTCCTACGGTGTACTGGTGCGAGATGAAGACCGCACAGAGATGGCGCTGTATGACGAAACGCGGCAGGTGGAGTCGTTGCTGGCCGAGTACTTTGAGGTTGTGGGGATGTACCTGCACCATGACATCAACGCACAGTTCTTCCGCCTCTATGCTCCTGGCGCAGTTGTTGACGGTCTCCCTGAGGACACCTATTCCCCGGTGCCTTCATTGAAGGCAAGGGTGTCCACCGACTTCGTGGCGGCGGCGATTGCCCTGCGGTTCCTCTATCAAGAAAAGCTGAACCAAGGGCTTATCGACACCCAGGCAGAAGCCCTTATCAGCTTTGATGACCTTGCGTTGACGCTGCAAACTCAATTCAAGCGGCAACTTCCAGAGCGTGACGGTGAGCGGATGACGCTTCTGGCGGAGCTAAAGAGACACCGACTGCTTAGGTATTCGTCCACTTTCAGCGTGAGCGATGAAGACGCGTACCTCGCGATTCGCCCGACCATCCTGGGTGTTGTTAGTAATGAAGCCTTAGCCGTTGCAATGGATGCTGACGGTGAAATCGAACCTGTGACGCAGGTTGAGGAGCCCCAAGAATGAAACTGGACCGCTTGATTCTCGTAAATTGGGGCCAGCTCCGCCCTGGCAACTTTGACATGGGGGACATGACGTTGCTGACCGGTGAAACCGGTTCTGGCAAGTCCACGATGCTTGACGCCCTGCAGACGGTGATGACCGCCGCCAACAAAGGTGTATTGAATTACAACCCTGGACAGGACGAAGTGACCCAGGGGCAACGCCGTGGCAAGACCAAGCGCACCCTGGAATCCTATGTGGTGGGGGCAGAGTACAACAATTACTCTCGCAAGGACGGAGCGCAAGGCTACATGGCAGCGGTGTTCCGTCCTAGCAAGGGTGAAGAACACTTGAAGCCTTTCACTGCCCTGGTTGCAGCGTCCGCTCGTGTGGAAGGCGTCACAGCTGACACACGCCAGGCGAAGTTGGAAAGTCTGCAGCTCATCATCGTGGATGACGCGGCTTTGTCCTTCGAAGATTTCATGAAGGACATTGAGACCAATGAATGCATTGCTGTGGACCGCATTGCTCGGCACCTGCAGTCCAAGTTCAGCCGGGTCCACGACTTCAATGAAAAGAAGATGGACTACTTGTGCGCGCTGTATGGCCGCTTTCGAGGCAAGTCCAGCGTAACCAAGGATGAGGCGACAAATGCCGCTAAGGCCTGGGTCCAGTCCATCGCTTACCGCCCCATCGGCTCGGTCCATGAACTGGTGCGTGACGAGATTCTGGACTTCGACGAAAGGCAGCTCCAGCAGGATATCGAACGTATTAGCGGCCTCATGAAGCAGGTCAGCAACCTGCGGCAGGAAAGCGTGCGTCTGCAGGATAGCGTTGTACGGCTCACAACCCTGCAGGCGGCCATTGACCAAACTGCCAAGGCTCACGAAGCCCACGTGATGCAAGGCATGTTGGTCGCCAAACTCCAGCTTAGCAATGACGATGCCGCCATAGAAGCCAAGAAAAAGCTCATCAGTAAGGCAGACGAGGCAGTAATAGAAGAGAACGGGAAAATCAAGTCGTGGAACGCGCGACTGGCGGTCATTGACGACCAGCGTGTGCAATTGACGGCCCAGCTTCAGGGTATCCCGGTGCACAACCAAAAGATGGAGCTTGATACCAATCTGGCTAAGGCCACTGCCACAGCACGAGCGAGTCTGGAGGAGCTGTCGCTGTCCCTGATAGCTGCCGGCCTGCTGGAGCAGCGCTCAAAAGATTTGATTTCAAAACCGATTCCGGAGTCGTTCAAGGAATTGCAGAAGGCCGTTGAACGTGTCGCCAAGGCCTATGGGCAAGTGGATTTCCCCCGTCTGGCAGCCTGTCGCGACTGCGTTGCAGAAGCTGCCAAGGGCGAAGAGTTGAACGTCTGGAAGTTGTACAACGTGGTTTCAGCGCTGTCCGGCATCAACCAAGGCATCGACAATTTGCACGAAGCACTGGTTGGCATGGACGAAAGCGTGTTCATGGCGATTTCAGTTGAGGCAACCACGGTTTCACAGCTTAAAAACAAGGCTGACGATAAGGTGCGTGACTTGGGCAGCCAGAAGTCTCGACTTGCACAAGGTAAGGTCTCGTATCCCCCCTATGTTCAGCGGGGGCTGGACTTGCTCAATGAACAGTTCCGGGATGCAAATGCACAGGTACTGTGTGACTTGGTCGAACCAAAGTCGGAAACTTGGCAGACAGCTATTGAGGGGTACTTGGGTAACGCGCGCTTCAACATCATTGTTGCCCCAGAGTGGGAGCGCAGGTGCGTGGACTTCCTCAAGTCACGCGCCATATCCGCAAAAATTATCCAGGGTGCGATGTGCCTGAAGGATGCCGAGGGCAAGGTACTTCCACCCGACTCTATCGTCCGAGAACTGACTGCGGCCAACCCTATTGCATGGGCGTACTTGGTCGAGCAGTACGGGGGCGTTGTCAAGGTCGCCGATACCGAGGCATTGCGGCATACCAAGCGTGGTGTAACCCTGGACGGCATTGGCTCTGGAAGCCGCTCCATGTTCATCGCTGAGAACAAAACGACCAATGTCTTTGGCACCAGGGCTCGTGAACAAGCGCTTGCTCGGGTGACGAAGGACTTAGAAGTCGCCGAAGCTGAGGCTCTGGCGCTGGAGACCACTCAGACGTTCTTGGGTTCGATAAAGTCCGCACTGCAAGGGCTGAAGGCTCCGCGCTTTGACGCCAGCCCGTTGCGAGAAGCCGCGAACTTGATTGAAAAGACCCGGGCGTCGTTGGAGACCCTCGACATCACAGAACTCACCGCTATGCAAGATGAGTTGTCGCGGATTCAAGGAGAAATTCGGGACTTCAATGCAAGCATTACGGCGGCGAATCAACGTGTCGGCGAGCACAAGAGCGTCATGTCTAATGCAGACGCCGCCATCAAAAGTATTCAAGCGAGTAAGCAGGACCATTTGAAGGCGCTTGAGGGGCACATCCAAAAGCTCAAACATTTGGTGGCGTCCAACGATGCGTTCACCTACTCCGCGTTAGTGGCTGAGATTGACGAACGGCTGACACAAGCTCCCGTGACTCTGGAGGTGGCGAAGAGTGCCCTCGGTGATTTAGCGGTCATGCCAGGGAACATGCTAGTCGATGCTCGGGAAGCGCTTATCGAGTACAACAGTCAGGCCAAAGCTGACGAGCGATTTGTTGTTACGCTCACCGCTTGGCACGACACCCAGTCATTTGAGGCTACCTACGTCGCGTTGGTCGAAATGGCTCAGTCGGTTGTCAAAACTCTGGACGGACTGCGTAGCATTGGCCTGTACAACAACAGCCGAGAGCTGGATAAGGCCGAAAAGTCTTTCCACGATGTGTTCACAAAACAGTTCTGTGTGGAAATCAAGAGCCGGGTGGACGACGGTATCCGTACCTTGCGTCAGATGAACGCAGAGCTCAAGAATCTGAAGTTTGGCTCTGACAGCTTCAGCATTGACTGGTCGCGTTGGGAGCCCGAATTCGAAGATTACCTCAGCTTTTTCGAGGCAGTAACAAAGCTTGCCGATTCATCGGAGCCGATGGACTTGTTCGGAGACATCACACTCAGCGACAGGCATGCCAACATCCGTGACAAGCTGGTCAAGTTGCTGCTGGACGAAAACCAAGAGCGGGCGACAAAGGAGTTGATGCGCATTGCCGACTATCGCAATTACCGGCACTACGACATCATCAACGATACGTCCAGTGGTGGCCGCGTCAGGCTCTCTGAGTGGGGAACCGGTTCCGGGGGCCAGTTGGAAACCCCCGCGTACATCGTTCGCGCGGCTGTTGTCACGAACCGATTGAAGCTCTTTGAAAAGACCCCAAGCCTCAAGCTGTTGGTGAACGATGAGTCCTTTGCCAAGATGGACGAGCCCCGAGCCCGCGCGGTGCTTAGCTTCTTGCGTGACAAGCTGGAGCTGCAAATCATCAGCGCCATGCCCACAATGAAAGCTGGGGCCCTAAAGGACGAGTTCAATCGCGAGTACAGCTTTACGCGACTGGCAGTACCCAACGGGGAACTGGACTTCATCTCCGAGTGCGACGAACGCATCTTTAAGGCGGACAAGATGCGCGAGCTCTGGGAGCGTCAGCGTGTTTTGGCCCGTGAAAAAGCTAAGCAACTCTTTGACCACTCCAACCCGGAAGAAGTAACGGAGGCTGTTTCTGTAGAAGTTGCCGTGGGGGGCAAATGACGGAACCGCTCTGGATACAAAGTCCAGCCATCCAGTCGCTGCTCAACCATCTTGTTGACAAACTGGATAGCGCCGAACAGCGCGGAAGTGCCAGCGCGCAGACAATACCGTTGACCGCAACGACATGGCCGGCGCTTTATCGGGCCCCGATGGAGTCCGACAAGGAATTCCTTTGGGAGCAATTGCTGGCGTTGGTAAAGCTAGGCTGGTTTCAGGTCACTCCGGTCTCCGCCAGTCGCTCGGTCGCGGGCTATGACGAAAAGCCCCGTATCAAGGTGCTCGACATCGGTGCCGTCCGTAAAGCCACCGGACGCATGGAACGCCCGAAGACAGCAGTAGAGCGTTGGAGGGAGGCCTTGGCCCTGCACCTGGACGCACCCGAAGACGTCAAAAAAGCTGCGGGGGATTACTGCATCGACATGCCGGACCGTGAAATGGCTGAAGTCGTGGAGCGGTTGAATGGACTCAAGGCGTTGGCGGGTACGCCAATGCTGCTACGAGAAGTATCCGCCCGGCTATTTTGGGGAATGTCCAAGGTCCTGGACAACCGAACAGGCCTGGTGACCGCCCTCCTGGGCGCAGACGAATGCCCCTTTTCAGAATCGCCGGTTCAGCTGCAGGTCTACTTGCCGCACGGTGGATTCAGTGGAGTCCTGTTCATCGAAAACTTGATGAGCTTTGAGCAGGCTATGCGCTCCAAGGGACAGCCATTCTTCAAGCTAGCCTTGGTGTATGCCTCAGGCTTCAAGGGAAGTGCGGCGCGGCTGCGTACCCCAGAAGCGGTATCCCTGTTCTTCTCTCACAAAGGTGAGATGGTGGGTGACCGCGTAGGCTATTTTGACAGTTGGTTATTCGGAAAGAACATCACGCTCCCCGTATCGTTTTGGGGGGACCTTGACTGGTCAGGCATGCGCATTTTGGCGGCCATGCGAAACAACTTTCCAGGTATGCAAGCCTGGGAACCAGGGTATCAGCCCATGCTTGAAAGCCTATTGGCTGGCCAGGGACACTCGCCCGAGGCCTCGGACAAAAAGGGCCAACGACCAATGACGACTTTCGGCTGCCCGTTTGCGGACGCCCATCTCATACCTGCCCTGGCTGCCCATGGCCGATTTGTGGACCAGGAGCAGTTCATGCTTTAGGTGCCCAACCTTGCGAGGTAACACGCCCGGTGTTGCAGCTTACCCAAGCAACTTTTGTAGTAGGTCCCCCTGATGGCCGACCCGCATCTCTGCGCGCTTCAGCGCCATGAGAGGGAAAACGTCGGTGGTGCTGTAGGCTGAAATCTGAACCTTCATTCGCATTACGCATTCCCATAAAATCAGCCAGAACGAAAATCGCTCTGGTGTTGAGTTATCCGATTTCAAGGCCGGAAATTGTCCCCCCATGCTCAACAACAAAGACTTTTGCGCCATGGTCGGGGTCGAACCAAGGTCTCGTTGCCTCAATAACACGCATTTCAACAGAATGAACTCTATCGGACTTTAATTCGAGCACGCCATAAAAATCAGAAGCATCGTTATGAATTGGCACAACAACTACAGCAGCTGGGTCCATGCCTTTTAATATTAATATGAGTTCAGAAACCGTCAATTTTTAAAATTCCTAGTTGGAGGCACTATTAATAAAAACCATAGAAGTCGCTTTTGGCGATATCCGTGACTGGGCAATACCATAAGCAGGATAAAGGTGCACTAGTCGAAACCGCCCCTCTAGAAGTCACAAATATACGCGCCCGCCACCTTTATTGCAACAGATGCCAGATGCTGAAAAATATCAACTGCCAGTATTTGTTGCGACATTTTCCCATGTCAAATATTTTCAAAAAATTTAAATTTAAATTAATAAGCAATTAAATTTTAAATGTGATTTGAGCAGACTAGCCAACGAAGGAGGTAAGGTACGAGAAAATATAAAGCATTACCGCTTGCTTTGCAGCGCGTCACGTCGTACGGACTGCTTATCCCAAGCGACGGCGGACAGGATTCCATGCTTAGGGCGGACAGCTGGCGCACTTTTTCGATGTTATAACGGACAAATTACATCAGTCTCGTTCGCTGAACTTTCCGAATCCCATCTCCTCGGGGACTGACTTTTCCAAAATGCTTGCCAGCCCAATAAAGACTGGGCTGCGCATCTGCGCGTAAGCATTGGAAATGCGCTCTTCTGACATCATTTCAGACCCGAATCTAGATGCTGCTGCGGACTCAACCTTTGTTGCGTCAAGAAGCCGCTGCAGAAATGCAAGCTCAATGCTCCGCTTTTCCGGCTCCACGGAAAAACAATCGATAGATAGTCTGACTACGGGAATGTCATTGTCGTTCTTTGTTCGGCTGCGCATAGTAGTTTCACCTCTATTTAGGTGTGTAGCGTGTAGCTGGAACCATAGCCTGAGATTTTGGGAGACATCCCTTTAGAAGTTTATCGATGGATGCAACCTTGCGCTACACCTTTGAAGCCAATTTCCCAGCTGGGAGAGCGGCTGAAGGCATTGAGCCACCTGTTTACCTGCACCTAAGGTAGTCTAAGTTCGGTTGAAAATGCTTGGGAAGGAATCACTTAAATAGGCATGACAATTCCGTGCTAGTTAGCTAGAAATTTCAGACTTTTGTCAGGGCGACGCTAGCAGAAACGCCACATGAATAGCGTCGCACCAGATACAACTGGGGCCTTGTCGGCTGCGCATGTTGTTCGATGTGAATTGTGCGAAACGGCCACCGTCGTTCATACATGACGCCTGACTCCGCTGATTTTCCTCACCCTCTAGCATTTAAGATTTTCCAAAGGACCTCCTCTGAAGGAGTCAACGGTTCAACGTCACTTGCAGTGAGCGGTTCTTCCAACATCCAAAGAATTTCGTCCGTGCATTCTTCGATGTCCTGACACTTGACGTTTTCCACGGGTATGTGCCATACAACACCAACTTCGTCCATCCCGCACGCGCGCGCAGCATCGAAGAACTCAATTGCCCCAGACCAAACCTCTTCGTATTCGTCACCCTTTGCGTCCCTCGTGCCGCCAAAAAAAATCGCATCACCTATGCGAAATGCTTGCCACCCACGAAGCGAATAGTGTGGCTTTGCATGAATGGAAACCGCTCTCATGTTGGCAACATCCTTGACAGACGGGGGCACCGCGATGCTCGACACAAGCATCCTCAAAAAGTTACGTATAGACAGTATACGATAAACAAGTATACGTTTGGTCTGTAGATTTATAGACTGTGTTTAGGCACTCTTGGGGCATGGTTAAAGCTGATGAAGTTCCCCACGCACGAGTGTTGTTGGCCGCAAATCTTCAGACCCTTCGCTTGAGAGCTGGTGTCACACAGGAAAGACTGGCTGAGATGGGGGGGTTTCATCGCACCTACGTGAGCCATGTAGAGCGGCAACTTGCAAACGTCACCATTGATAACGTGCAGAGATTGGCTGACGTGCTGGGGGTGCCTGCTGCACGACTGTTGGCTATCCCAGACGAAAGCTAAACTGCGCTCGTCTCTATCGAGACTCCACGGAAGTCGGACCCCGCCAAGCTGCCTAGGCTGGGGCAACACCTGTTTAATCGTCAAAAAGTGCTCGCTCACGTCAATCTGGAAGAGCTTGGGGGACCCGCCTTTCAACGAGAGTGCAGAGGGCAATGGTTCAATACCTCCTTAACGACTGAACGCAATGTCTCGCAGTCGATTCGACAGTCCCTCCTGACGCGCGACTTATCCCGCTTGAACCGGGCTGGTTCATCCAGGGGCCACACCACGTTCAAAAGTCATCCTGGGTAGTGCGAGGCGTCTTACCGGTCTTGCGTCGTTGATGAGCAGCGCAAATACACCACTGTTCTTGTGAGGCATTGTGTGCTTTGGGGTGCTCTTACCCGCCCTGGACAAGGGCTTGCGGCATGCGTTGCACCGGTAGCGCGGCGTTCCAGCAGCGGTCTTGCCGAATTGCACGTACTGGTCCAAGGCCAAGGACCAAGACACCGGGTTGAACTGTGGCTTGGCCTTTCCTACGGAGATGAGGCTTTAGTCGCCTGAATCTGTCCGGCTTCCCAGCGGCCGACGATGGCAACTCGTTGCCGTTAAAACCGAGTTCTTCAGTTCTCGACTTATTGGGTGTGAACTCGTTTCAGTTCTAAACATATTGTCGGGGCTGGGCAAATCGGGGATGTTTGGGGCCTGAGGGCAAAGTGGCCCTTCTGTGCGCACCGGGCAGTGGTCCCGGCATCCTGTGGTCATATGTGACTGCAACGAGGAGGTTCTCTAGGAGTTCTCGACTTTAATGTCGGAAAATTAGCTCTCCAGCCAACGCCAGTTCTCAACTCTTTGTCTGACCGGGCTGAGTTCTCAACTTTTTGTCTGAGTTCTCAACTTTAATGTTGGTCTCCACAGCCGCGAAGACTGGCTGCTGTTCCGGCAGACCGGGGTGGCGCACCTGATGAGCATCTCGGGGCTGCACATCACCTTGCTGGCCTGGCTGTCGTCGCGGGGCTTGGGCTGGCTCTGGCGTCAGACGGCGCGCTGGCCTGGTGCCTGGGGACGGGCCTGCCTGGGGTGTCCGGCGCCAGTGCTGGGCCGTTGGGCGGGGGTGCTCGTGGCCCTGGGCTATTCGGTCTTCTGTGGCTGGGGGATTCCGGCCCAGCGCACCGTGGGCATGCTGCTTCTGGTCTGTGCCCTGCAGTGGGGTGGGCGACGCTGGCCCTGGCCCAGCCTGTGGTCGGTGATGGTGGCCATGGTCTTGTTGTGGGACCCCTGGGCCTGCCTGCAGCCGGGCTTCTGGCTCAGCTTTGTGGCGGTGGGCATCCTCTTTGCCACGGATGTGGGGCGAGCTGCGGCCTTGGCGGCGCCGGCAGCACTGCCTCGAAGAGTGCTGGGCATGTTGCTGGGTCTGCTGCGCGAACAGGGGGTGTTGGGTTTGGCGCTGGCCCCGCTGAGCCTGCTGCTCTTCGGCCAGGTGTCGGTGGTCGGTCTGGTGGCCAATCTGGTCGCCGTGCCCTGGGTGACGGCCGTGGTCACGCCCTTGGCTCTGCTGGGCTGCGTGTTCTCACCACTGTGGGGGCTGGCTCAGCAGGCGCTGCAGCTGTTGTTGTGGGGGCTGCAGTGGATGGCGCAATGGCCGGGGGCCACCTGGTCGACGGCCGTCGCTCCGGTCTGGGCTGTTTTGGCAGGTGGGTTGGGCGGCGTGATGTGTGTCGGCCCCTGGCCGCCGGCCTGGCGCTGCCTGGGTCTGCCCTTGCTGGTGCCGGTGTTGCTGTGGCAGGTGCCCGGGCCTGCGCCGGGGCGTTTCGAGTTGCTGGCCGTGGACGTGGGGCAGGGCACGGCGGTGTTGCTGCGCACGGCCACGCAGAGTCTTCTTTACGACGCGGGGCCCCGGTACTCGCCGGGCAGTGATGCCGGCGAGCGGGTGCTGGTGCCTTTGCTGCGGGCCCAGGGCGCCAACTTG
>Ga0187844_10000562_pt1 | contig 29059 bp, 26 predicted proteins | sample SpaLakP09_SKY_50_FD_134517 | JGI IMG/M metagenome (GOLD analysis project Ga0187844, IMG submission 134517) | Oligotrophic lake water microbial communities from Sparkling Lake, Wisconsin, USA - SP09_SKY_50 | ecosystem: Environmental > Aquatic > Freshwater > Lake | place: USA: Sparkling Lake... | reverse complement strand
TGCGCCGCGGCGCAACGGTGCACTGAGCGGGCAAAGCCACAGGGCAACGCAGCTCGGCGACTTGCCGCAGAATCCCGGCTCCAACAAACTCCCGGGCCCCAAAATGAAATACCTGCACACCATGGTGCGCGTCGCCGATCTCGACGCCTCGCTGCGCTTTTACCGCGATGCGCTGGGCCTGGAGCTGGTCTCGCAGCGCGAATACCCGCAAGGCAAGTTCACCCTGGCCTATCTGGCCGCGCCTGGCGACCATCAAGCCCAGGTCGAGCTGACCTTCAACTGGGACACGGAAGACTACGGTGGTGCCCGCAACTTCGGCCACATCGCTTTCGCCGTGGACGATATCTACGCCGCCTGCCAGCGTCTGCAGGAACACGGCGTGCTGATCAACCGCCCGCCGCGCGATGGCCGCATGGCCTTTGTGCGCTCGCCGGACAACATCTCGATCGAGCTGCTGCAGGCCGGCGCGCCGCTGGCCCCGGCCGAGCCTTGGGCCTCGATGCCGAATGTTGGTAGCTGGTAATTCAGGGCAAACGTAGCGCGCTGGCCTCTTTGGCCAAGCGCGTGACACGTGCCCAGTCCTTGCTGGCGACCGCATCAGCTGGCGTGAGCCAGGAGCCGCCGCAGACCTTGACATTGGGCAGTGCCAGGAATTGCGGCGCCGTCTCCAAGGTGATGCCACCGGTCGGGCAGAACACCACATCGGTGAACGGGCCGGCCAGCGCCTTCAGCATCGGAATGCCGCCGGCCGCAGTGGCTGGGAAGAACTTCAGGAAGAAGTAGCCGTCGGCATTGGCCTGCATGACCTCGCTGCCGGTGGCGGTGCCGGGCAGCAGCGGCAGACCCATCGCACGGCAGGCCAGGCCGATCTCGCTGGTGTAGCCGGGGCTGACGGCGAACTGGCAGCCGGCGTTCTTGGCCGCCTGCGCATCGGCCACGCTGCGCACGGTGCCGGCGCCGACGATGGCCTCGGGCACGGCCCGGGCAATCGCCTCCATGCATTGCAGGGCCACCGGCGTTCGCATGGTGATCTCCAGCACCTTGACGCCACCATCGACCAGGGCCTGGGCCATGGGCACCGCATCGGCCAGGTTCTGGATCACGATCACCGGGATCACGGGGCCATGCTCGGCCAGTTTCAGCGTATTCAGCATTGTCTTGTTCCTTGATTTCGTATCGGAGCCACGCCTAGAGCCAAGTCACAGCGCCTTCTTCGGCCGTCAGCACATTGCGGCGCATGCCGCCAAACAGCTCGCGGCCCAGGTCATGGGCATTGATCTCGGCCTGCTCGTCACTCAGGGTCGCCTGCTCGCGCTGCGCCCACTCATTGGCATCGACCAGCGCCTGCAGCGTACCTGTCGTCGCATCCAGCCGAATCAGATCGCCGGTGCGCACCCTGCCCAGCGGTCCGCCGGCCAGCACCTCGGGGCTGACGTGGATGGCCGCCGGCACCTTGCCCGAGGCGCCGCTCATGCGGCCGTCGGTGACCAGGGCCACCTTGTAGCCCTTGCCCTGCAGCACGGCCAGCGGCGGCGTCAGCTTGTGCAGCTCGGGCATACCGTTGGCGCGCGGTCCCTGGAAGCGCACCACGGCGACGAAATCCCGCTCCAGCTCGCCGGCCTTGAAGGCCTGCTGCAGCTGCTCCTGGGTGTCGAACACAATGGCCGGCGCCTCGATCACATGACGGTCGTCCGGCACCGACGAGACCTTGATCACCGCCCGTCCCAGATTGCCGGTCAGCAACGCCAGGCCACCGGTGGCGCTGAACGGCGCGGCGGCGGTGCGCACAACGCTTTCGTCCGGGCTGGCTGCGGGTAAGGCCGTCCACTTCAGCGCGCCGGCCTCGCTGTGCGGCACGGTGCCATAGGCCGACAGACCGCGCTGATCGACGGTCGCCACATCGCCATGCAGATAGCCGCCGTCCAGCAGCTCGCGCAGCACCCAGCCCGGGCCGCCGGCGGCCTGGAACTGGTTCACGTCGGCCGATCCGTTGGGATAGACGTGCGTCAGCAACGGCGTGGCCTGCGACAGCTCGGAGAAATCGGTCCAGTCGATCAGGATGCCTGCGGAGCGCGCCACGGCCACCCAGTGGATCAGGTGATTGGTCGAGCCGCCGGTGGCCAGCAGGGCGACCATCGCATTGACGATCACCCGCTCATCGACCAGCCGGCCGATCGGCGTGAAGCGCTGGGTGCGCTGGGTGATGCCCAGGACGGTGCGCACCGCCTCGCGGGTCAGCTGCTCGCGCAGGCCATCATGCGGGTGGATGAAGGCGGCGCCGGGCACATGCAGGCCCATCGCCTCCAGCAGCATCTGGTTGCTGTTGGCCGTGCCGTAGAAGGTGCAGGTGCCGGGGCCGTGATAGGCGGCCGACTCCGACTGCAGCAGCTCGTCGCGCCCCACCAGGCCCTGCGCATACTGCTCGCGCACCTTGGCCTTGGCGCTGTTGGTGATGCCGCTGCTCATAGGCCCGGCGGGCACGAAGACGCAGGGCAGATGGCCGAAATGCAGGGCGCCGATCAGCAGGCCCGGCACGATCTTGTCACACACGCCCAGCAGCAATGCAGCGTCGAACACATCGTGCGTCAACGCGATGGCCGTGGCCATGGCGATGCTGTCGCGCGAGAACAGGCTCAACTCCATGCCCGGCAGGCCTTGGGTCACGCCGTCGCACATCGCCGGCACGCCACCGGCGACCTGCACCGTGGCACCCAGCTTGTGCGCCTCGTCGCGGATCTGCGCCGGGAAGGCTTCGTAGGGCTGGTGGGCCGACAACATGTCGTTGTAGGCCGTGACGACGCCGATATGCGGCGCGCGCTCGGCGACGATGCGCAGCTTGTCGCTGGCCGGCATGGCGGCAAAGGCGTGGGCGACGTTGGCGCAACCCATGCGATCGCTGCCGCGCGGCCGATTGATGGCCTGATCGACACGCCGCAGATAGGCGCTGCGGGTCAGCGCACTGCGTTCGCGGATGCGCTGGGTGACTTCAACAAGAACTTGTTTCATGCGGGTTTCGCGGCAAGCGCGTCGATGTAACCAATATTTCGATTATCAGGTAACCAAGTTACATGCGTCAACGTCAAGGGCGTTCTGCGCCCTGTTTGCGGAGCGATCTGCTGCCCCTGCTCACCGCCCCGGCTATGCTTCACCTTGATGACAACCCTGTTGCCGCCGTGGACGCCTCAAGCCCTTCCCATCAGCTGACCTTGCGAGACCCCCAGCCGCTGCTGGAACGCACCCTGGCCCAGTGGGGCGGCCGCGAGGACCTGTGGCTGTTCGCCTACGGCTCGTTGATCTGGCGTCCGGACTTCCACGCGCAAGAGCAACGCAGCGCCCTGCTCCATGGATTTCACCGGGCTTTGCGCATGCGCTCGCGGGTCAACCGCGGCTCGCCGCAGGAGCCAGGCCTGGTGTTTGCACTGCTGTCGGGCGGGTCCTGCCGCGGCCTGGTCTATCGCATCGCCCAGGCCGAGGCCGAGGCCACGCTGACCCGGCTGTGGGCGCGCGAAATGCCCACCGGCGTCTATGACCCGCAGTGGGTGGGTTGCCGCACGCCGGAGGGCGAGGTCAAGGCGCTGGCCTTCACGCTGTCGCGCTCCAGCCCGGGCTGGACCGGCCCGCTGGACGACGCCCGGCTGCTGCACATCTTCAGGCACGCCCAGGGCCGCTACGGCAGCACGCTGGACTATCTGCTGCAAACTTCAGCGTCGCTGAGCGAGCACGGCATCCAGGATCGCGAGGTGCAGCGCCAGGTGGCGCTGGCCCGTCGGCATGGGCTGGCGCCCTGACGCATCACGCTGCCGATCGCACCAGGCGCAGGCGCTGCAGGTCTTCCTGGGTATCAATGTCCTGCAGCACGCCAGGGTCATCAAGCTCGACGCCAACGCCGGGAAAGCGCGCCACGATGCGCCGGGCGCCATCGTCGCCGGACAGCTCAGTCAGCTCCGAATACAGTTCAGCACTGAAGCCCACCGGGTGGCCACGTCGGCCGCGGTATTGGGCATAGGCGATCGGCGACTGCTCCAGCGCCGCAGCCACGGCCAGCAGGCTTGCCGGCTGCACCAGGGGCATGTCGCCGGGCAGAATCAGCCAGGCCGGGGCCTGGCTGCTGGCACTGACGCCGGCGGCGATCGAATGGCCCATGCCAAACGTGGCCGTTTTGCCGGCCATGGACTCGGGAACAATCACCACATCGCGCGCGGCCACCACGCGCCGCACCTGGAGCGCAAGGCTCTCGGTGGTCACGACAAGCACCTGCAGCTGCGACTCGATGGCATGACCGATCGTGGCAGCGAGGACCGTTTCGGTGCCCAAGGCCTGCTCCAGCTTGTGCCCGCTGCCCTTGAAGCGCTCTCCGCGCCCTGCCGCGAGCACGACCACGACGGGTCGGCGTTTCATTCATCTACCCCTGATAGGCCCTTGAACTGCTTGCCGGGATATCAACCCCGGGGATGAGCGCAAGCATGAAAGGTCGGGGCTTCGTGGGCTAGTGGGGCCAATACTTAAGGGCTTTGCCCAGGGCAGCCATCAACCAGACGGGTCCATGCTCATCGATGCGCTGACATGCAGCATACTGGGCGGATGAGCAAACTAGCCGATCTGCGCAAGAGTTACGAGTTGGGCGAACTGGACGAGGCCAAGGCCGCCAACGAGCCGCTGAAGCAGTTCCATCTTTGGCTGGAGCAGGCCATTGCGGCCGAAGTCCCCGAGCCGAATGCGATGACGGTGGCCACCGTCGGGGCCGATGGCCGCCCCTCGACCCGCATCGTGCTGATCAAGGGTTCCGACGAACGTGGCATCGTCTGGTACACCAATTACGACAGCCGCAAGGGGCGGGAGCTGAACCTGCACCCATTTGCCGCCCTGCAGTTTCACTGGGTGGAGCAGGAACGGGTGGTGCGCATCGAGGGCCGGGTCGAGCAGACCACGGCCGAAGAGTCCGACGCCTACTTCCAGTCACGCCCGCTGGACTCGCGCCTGGGCGCCTGGGCCTCGCCGCAAAGCCATGTGATCAGCTCGCGGGCCGTGCTGGTGGCCAATGCCGCCAAGGCCGCGGCCCAACACGGCCTGCACCCACCGCGCCCCCCGCACTGGGGTGGTTTCCGCCTCGTGCCGGAGCGCTGGGAGTTCTGGCAAGGGCGCAGGTCGCGCCTGCATGACAGGCTGGTCTATCGGCAACAGGATGGCGTGTGGATCAAGGAGCGGCTAGCTCCTTAACAGCTACAGTCAGTTGGGGTCGGAGCTTGCTGTGTACAGCAAGGTCCAACCCGCAAGGCTCTCAGAATCTCAGTTGCACGCCGGTCTGCACACTGCGCCCCGGCAGCGGAGACAGGCCCCGCATCTGCAGCATCGAGCTTGAGCTGTAGGCCAGCGCGTTGTTGAGGTTATCCAGCTTCAGGAACCAGGTCGCGTCGCTGCTGCCGAGGCTGAACTGCCGCGTCAGCGCCGCCTTCAGCATCGTGTAGCCGGCCGTGGCCTGATCCTGGGCGTTGACGCGGTGTTGCGCATTCGTACGCCGCAGCTCCAGCTTCATGCCCCAGGGGCCATGTCTTGCCTCCAGGGCCAGGCCGGCGCGCAGCGGGGCCAGGCGCGGCAGCGGTTCGCCGCTGTTCAGATTGCGGCCCTGCACGGCGTCGAGCTGGCCGCTCAGGTCAAGCTGCCAGTCGCGGCCGGTGAGCGACTCGGGCAGGCGGTGGCGAGCCTCCAGCTCGAAGCCCTGCAGCCTGGCCCGTACCGCCGTGAAGCGGTACTCGGGGGTCTCGCTGACGCCGCCCTCCTCGTCCGGCGTGCTGATCATGGCGCCGGTCGCGTCAAGCGCAATGAAGCTGGCGAAGCGGGTGCTGAAGACCTGGGCGCGCACCAGGCTGTGGCCCTGCTGCCATTGCAGGCCCAGGTCGATGCCACGCGCGCGCTCCAGGGCCAGGTTCGCGTCGCCGACCTCGAAGCTGCCGGTGGCCAGGTGCAGACCATTGGCATAGAGCTCGTAGTACACCGGCGCACGCTGGGTGCTGCTCAGATTGGCGCTCAGCGACCAGTGCTCGTCGAGCTTGTAGCCGGCGCTCAAGGAGGCGCTGCGGGGTGCGAAGCTGCGGCTGTTGGCGGTACCAAAGCGCGGCTCCGCCGACCCCGCCGCGTCGCCCAGCGAAGTCACCTTGACACTCTCCGCTCGCAGGCCGACGCCGAGACTCAAGGCCCCTTCGCTCCATTGCTCCAGCCCGAACAGGGCGCTGGAGCGGGTGCGTGTGGACGGCACAAAGGCCTCGTCGCCCAGAGCCGAGAAGTCGCTATTGTCGAGCTGCAGCCCGAGCACACCCCGCACCGCCCCGAGCGGCGCATGTTCCAGCTCCAGCCGGCCGCTGCTGCCTCGGCTCTTGAACGTGGTGCCCACCGCGCCCGAGCCCTCGACCTCCTGATGCTCGTAGCTTGTGCGGCTGGCCTGCCAGCTCAAGCGGCGCACCGGCGCCTGTTCGTCACGCCATTCACCGGCCGTGGCCAGGCGCTGGCTTTGCATGCGGATGGTCACGTCAGGTTCGATGGTCGTGCCATAGGTGTTGCGGTAGTCGTCCACCGACACCCCCGCATAGCCCTGCGCAAAGGTGGCCGAAGCCCCCAGCGCGCCGCCGCGGGCCTCGGAAGCCGAGTTGCGCACCCGGGTGCTGGGCGCCAGCGTTTCGCCATCTGCGACGCCGCTGAAGCGTGGCACACGCAGGTCATCACTGCGGCGGTCGAACGCATCGGCATGCAGGGCGAAGGCCTTGTTGCCGGCCTCCACCAGCACCGAGCCGCTGCGCTCGTTGGCGGCACCGCCCAGGCGCAGCTCGCCCTGGCCGCTGAGACCGCTCAGGGCCGTCTTCGGGATGCGGTTGTCCAAGGTGTTGACCACGCCGCCAACGGCGCTGCCACCATAGAGCAAGGCACCGGCACCCCGAAGCACCTCGACCCGCTCTATCACCAGCGGATCGATGGGCAGCGCATGGTCGAAGCTGAGGCTGGAGGCATCGACCGAGGCACCCGAGTTGCTGAGCATGCGCACGCGGTCGCCGTCCAGCCCGCGTATCACCGGACGGTTGCTGTTGGGACCGAAGTAGCTGGACGAGACGCCGGGCTCCTCGGCCAGCGTCTCGCCCAGGCTGCTGCCGCGCTTGAGCAGCAGTTGCTCGCCGCTGAGCACGCTGGCCGGCGGGCTCAGCTCGGTGTTGCGCAGGGGGTTGCCTGTGATCAGCACCGGTTTTAGGGTTGATACGGCGGCGGCGTCACCGACTTGCGCGAGGGCGGGCAGTGTCAACAGGCAAGCCAGGCTCAGCAGGCTGAGGCGGGGAACAAAAGTCGTCATGACGGGAACTCCATGGCGGCGGCCCGCGCGCACCGGGGTGCGCTCGCTGGGCAGCGAGCCAACAAGAAAAGCAGTCAACCCGTGGCCGGCGAACGGCCACCTGGGTCAGGAAGGGATCAGCGGAGGTATTCAGCCCTGCCGCTTGTATCGCGGCAGGGCCTTCACCAGGCGGGCCAAGGCTTCCGCCTTGTCCGTCCAGGCTCAGCCCAGCGCGGGAGGTGCGCGGGCGGGACTGCGCCAGAACGGCGCAGGATGGGCCGTGGCCAGACGGATCAGCGTCTGCAGGCCCAGCGGCGCAGCGGCGCCGAATTCGGGGCTCTGGGCGGTCAGCCCATCGCCATGGCACAGCTGGTCGAACAGCTGGCACTGGATGCTGTTCTCGGCATGGCCGGCAAAATCACCCGATGCTTGAACCGCCTTGAGCGACATCGCGCCGGGCTGGGCGTGGATGACTCTGTGCGCCAGGCCCAGGCCCTGGCTGCCCAGCAGCGCCGCGCACAGCAGCAGCGCCCACAGCCAGGAGGGCTGTGAGCGCTGCTGAGGGCTAGCGCGGCCGGCGGACATCGTCACTCGGTCGCCTGCGCGTCGGTGACGCGGTAGAACATGCCGTACGGGTCAGCCTGGAGCACCGCCATGCGGCCCTCGACCACCACCGGCTCCAAGGTGTATTTGACCGGGTTCCTGGTCTTCACTTCGACCAGGCCTTCCGGGCCGGCGGGCACGCAGAACGAGCAGCTGGTGGGCACCGAGGACAGCAGGAAGTGGCGCTGCTTGTCGCCAGGCTCCAGCGGCAGCATGAAGCCCTGGATCCTCACCGTCTGGTTGTTCAGGGCTTGCAGCGGCTTGGGAAACTCGGGGACCAGCTTGTTCTTTTCGGCCTTCGTGGTAACCGAGCTCAGCAACTGCCAGGAGATGATGCCGTCGCGCTCCTGCAGCGGCTTGAATGGGCTGCGTGGGTCGTGAAAGCCGGGGCCCTGGCCGACCGGCGCCTGCGCTTGCGCCTGGCCGGCCAGCAGGCTGGCGCCCAGCGCGGCGGCGAGGAGAAGGGGTTTCAGCTTGCGGTTCATGATCATTCCATCCATTCAAGAAACCTCAGCGCGGCGTCTGCAGCAGCTGCGTGACGTCGAGCCGGAAGGCCGCCCAGGCCGGCAAGGCCGCACTGAGCAGGGCCAGCAAGGCCGCCAGCAGCGGCACGCTCCACTCCCAGTCCGACCACCAAGCGCCGGTGGCGACGATCGAATGCTGAGAGGCCAGCAACAGGCCCAGCGCATGCGTCAGTCCATGGCCCAGGGCCAAGCCCAACACCGTTGCCAGAGCACTCAAGCATAGCGCCTCGGCCGCCACCAGGCCCGCCACACGTGCGGGGGGCGCGCCCAGCATGCGCATCATCGCCAGGTCGTTGCGGCGCTCGCGCACTGCATGCAGCATGGCCACAAATACCGACAGCCCGGCCGCCAGCAGCAACAGCACACCAAAGCCGCGCAGGACCTCGGTGCCGGCGCCGACCATGCGCAAGAGCCGCGCCGTCTCCAGCGCTGGTGCCGCCGCCTGCAGCCCCGGCTGGGCGTTGACCCAGCGCGGCAGCATCGCCGCACCCAGCGGGCTGCGGTAGCTGACCAGGGCCATGGTGATCTCACGTCTGGCTTCATGTTCGGCGTCGTCATGATCGTCGCCATGTTCATGTACGGCCCAGACCGACTCCAGGCCGGTCAGCACCAGCCGATCCAGCACGGTGCCGCTGCGTGCCAGCACGCCGACGACCGTGTAGCGATGCTCATCGTGGGCATCGCCCTGCCCCGCTAGGCCATGGGAGCCGGCGAACTTGGCGCCAACGGTCAGGCCGCTGCGCTGGGCCACTTCGGCGCCGAGCACGGCCTCCAGCGGCGCCTGCCAGGCGCGGCCGGCGGCGGGCCTGGCCTGGTAGAGGTCCAGATACTCGGACGTGCTTCCCACGATGCGGTAGCCCAGCAGGCTGTCGCCCAGCGACAGCGGAATCGCCCGAGCCACCAGCGGCTGCTTGCGCAGCAAGTCCAAGGTGCGGAGCGGGATATTGCCAGTCGGCACATCCAGATGGAACACCCCGGCCAGCATGATCTGCATCGGACTGCCCTTGGCGCCGACCACCAGGTCGATGCCGGCCAGATCGCGGGTGACGGCTCGCTCGACCTGCTCGCTGACCAGGATCACGAAGCTGATCGCACCCAGGCCCAGGCTCAACAGCAGCAGATTCAGCGCCGCCGTCAGTGGCTGCGACCACAGATAGCGCCAGGCCAGTGCGATCAGGCGGAACATACCGCCGCCTTGTTCAATTGCAGCAACTGCGCTTGCGGCAACGCCTGCGCCACGCGGGCGTCATGGGTGGCCAACACCAGTGTGGCCCGGCTCAGCGCGGCCAGTTCGGTCAGCAACTGCAAGGCTTCGCCAGCCGCTTCATCGTAGAGGCTCGCCGTCGGCTCATCGGCCAAGAGCACACTCGGGCCGCGCAGCACCGCCCGCGCCAGCGCCACGCGCTGCGCCTGGCCGACGCTGAGCTGATGTGGCCGGCGGGCTGCCAAGCCCTGCAGGCCCAGGCGCTCCAGCAGTTCGGCAATGCGCGCCGGCTGCACCGGCTCGGCGGCGCAGACATAGGGCAAGGCCAGGTTGTCGGCCACGCTCAGGGCCGCGCTGAGGTGCAGGCGCTGTGGCACGAAACCCAGATGGGCACCGCGCCAGGCGTCACGCTGGCGTGGCGACAGCGCACCGACATCAACGCCGCCGACCCGTACTTGGCCAGCAGAAGGCGTCAACAGGCCCGCCATCAAGGCCAGCAGGGTGGACTTGCCCGCGCCCGAAGCGCCGCGCACCAGCAGCGTGCTGCCGGCCGGCGCACTCAGGTCGGCAAAGCTCAAATCGGGTCCATCGCGATAGTGGTAGCTCAGGCCCAGCAGTTCGATCACGTCTCAGCCCTTGCGCAAATGAGCCTTGAAGGTCTTGCGGAACTTCTCGACCTTGGGCGCGACGACGAAGGCGCAATAGCCCTGCTCCGGATGCTGGGCAAAGTAGTGCTGGTGGTAGGCCTCGGCCGGCCAGTAGTTGGCCTCGGCCTGCAGCTCGGTCACGACCTTGCCGCCATGGGCGTCCTGGGCCTCGGCCCACACCTCGCGCGCCACCGCTTCCTGCTCGGCATTTCGGTAATAGATGCCCGAGCGGTACTGCGTGCCCACGTCATTGCCCTGGCGGTTCAACGTGGTCGGATCATGGATATTGAAGAAGATCTCCAACACCGCGCGCAGCGGGATCTGGGCCGGGTCGAAACGCACCCGCACCACCTCGACATGACCGGTATGGCCCGAACACACCTGCTCGTAATTGGGCTGGACCACATGGCCGTTGCAGTAGCCGGACTCGACGCCCAGTACGCCCTGCACCTGCTCATAGACCGCCTCGGTGCACCAGAAGCAGCCTCCACCGAGGGTAATGACTTCGGCACCCTGCGCTTCGCTCATGTCGGCATCTCCATGCAATTGTTCTGGCCGCAGCATAGCGATCTCTTGTTGCTCAATGTTTCTCCAGCGACAAGACCACACGTGGCGTCCAGTTGGCCTCGTCCTCCGCCGCGGCACGCAGCTTGGGCGCGGCCAGGAACAGCCGTGCATTGGGCAGGCCGCTGGCGATCAAGGCGTCGCGCACGGCCACGCCGCGCGCCAGAGCCAGTGCGCGCGCCGACTCGGCCGTCACCAGATGGCGGGCCTTCAGCATCGCCTCGGTTTCCTGCAGCGGCAGGTCCTTCAGCAGGCCCAGCAGATTGCGCGGCCGGCCGGGGATGTCGCTGTTCTTGTAGAGCACGCGCAGCAGGCGTTCGCGGTCGGCCGGCGTCAGGCTCAACTCCTGCTGGGCCGCCGCCGCCCCGGCCGCGGTCTGGGCGCGCTGCAGTTCGCGCCGGCGCTCGGCCAGCAGGCGCTGCTCCAGGTCGGTCGCTTGGATGGCCTCGCGCTCGGACTGCGGGTCGGCGGCACCGGTCACCGTCATGCTCAGGCCCGGCCGGTCCTGCAGGGCCTTGGCCACCTTGCTCAAGGTGGCCTGACCCTGCTCGCTCAACACCTCGCTGCCCGGCACGAACTCTGCATAGCTGAGGTCCGGCCCACCGCCTCCCATCAGCAGCGAGAACGGCGAGGTTAGCGCCTTGCCCAGCAAATTGAAGATCAGCTTGAGGACAATGCCGCTGACGCTGAACTGCGGGTCATTGACCGAGCCGCTGACCGGCAGGCGCACGTCGATCACGCCGTTCGAATCTTTCAGCAGGGCCACTGCCAGCAAGACCGGCAGCTTGGTCGCCTCGGGGCTGTCCACCCGCTCGCCAAAGGTCAGTTGGTTCAGGATCACCTGGTTGCTGGCCTCCAGCTTGCCATCGGCCTGGATGCGGTAGCTGAGATCCATCGACAGCTTGCCACGCTCGATCGCATAGCCGGCGTACTTGGCCGCGTAGGGCGTCAGCGGCGCCAGCTCCAGATCGCTGGCCTTGGCGGCGATGTCCAGCATCAGCGGCTGGGCGCTGGGGTTGATGCGGCCGCTGACCTCCAGCGCGGCGGTGCCGGCCACGGTACCGCTCAGCTCCAGCGCCGCCATCGCGGTGCTGTCCGAGCGGAAGGCGCCCAGGCTGCCCTGCAGGTTCGTGATGTCGGCGCGGTAGTTGGGCCGCACGAACTGGTCGCTGAAGTCCACCCGCCCCTTCAGCAGCTTGGTGCTGGCCACGCTGAGCAGCAGGGCCGGCGCCGCGGCGGCCTCGGCGACCGGTGCGTTTGCCGCCGGGGCCGTCTGCTGAACCACCCTGACCTCACCGAGATTGAAGCGACCCTGCTCACTGACCGCCAGCCGCGCAAAGAAGTCGCTGAGGCTCAGCTCGGCAATGTCCAGCTTGGGCGCCGCACCGGGCTGCAGCGCCAGCTTCAGCCCCTTCAGATTCAGTGCCTGCCAGCTCAACAGGTCTTCGCCGGTAAGGCGATGGGTCAGTTTCAGATCGCCGACCAGCACATCTCCATCGGCGCTGGCCTGAAAGCCCCGACTCGGCATCATGCTGACAGCAAAGTCGCCGCGGTAGCCGAGGTCGCCATGCTTCAGGCTCAGGCGCAGCTCTCGCCCCAGATAACCGTCCAGCCCCTGGATGGGCAGACGATCGAGGCGCAGGCTGCCCTTGACGGCCAGCGGCTGCAGGCCCAGGCTGCCGCGCCAGTCCAGGCTGCCGGTGTCCGAAGCCGCAGCGACGGCCTGGCCGGGCCGCGGGGCACCGAGCCGGGCCTGCAGACGCAGCGCCGCCATTGCGCCTGGCTTGTTACCGCCCAGGTTAAGGTCCTGCAGTTCAAGGCGCAGGCCATCCAGCGCATAGCGCACCGGCATCTCCTCGACGCCGTCGCCGGCCTGCGCGTCGCTGTAGGCCAGGCGGCCGTCTTCGACAAGAAGCGTTTTCAGCTGCACGGCCCAGGTGGCGGAGGCCGGAGCCGAAGCCGCCGTCGCAGACGGTGCAACCGCCCACCGCTCGACATTCCAACCGCTGCTGGCAGCCCGCTCCAGCCTGGCGCTGGGCGACTTCAGGCTCAGCGCGCCGATCTGCAATTGGCGCGCGGCCAGGTCAACGCGGATGTCGGTCAGCTCCAGGCGCTTCAACCCTAGCGCCGAGGTCGTGCCGTCCAACGCGCTGAAGTTGTCCAGGCTGGCATGCTGGATGTCCAGGCCCAGCCTGGCCTCGCGACCGGCCGGCTGCGTCCAATTCAAGCGCGCTTGCACAGCCAGCTGGCCCTGCAGCTTCAGCGGCGTGGCCTGCTGCAGATAGGGTGCCAGCCAGGCCAGTTGCAGGCCCTGCAGCTGTGCGTCGACCTGGGCACCCTCGGGCCTGATCTGGCCCTGGGCCTTGAATTCGGCGGCAGCAGTAGCGCCTTTGGCGGCCGAGGCAAGCCGCCCCGTCAGCTGCAGGCCGGCCTCGGCAGACAGCGGAAAGGCAAGGTCCTTCAGTTCCAGTGCCAGCTCATCGACGTTCAGCGCGGCCGCCGGTCCACCGGCCTGGTCGCGCCATTGCAGCGCTCCCTGCTGCAGGGCGACGCGGTCCAGGCTCAGCTGCCAGCCGGGCTCGGTCTTGCTGGCGCTGGGGCCAGCGGCCGCCTGCGCTCCCGGGCCCGGTAGCTTCAGCGCACCCGAGCGCAGCCGCAGCAGGCTCAGGTTGGGCGCCTGCCACTGCAGCTCGCCGAAGCGGGCCAGCTGGCGCAGCGGCTGCACGTCCTTCAGGCTCAGATCCAGCCTCTTCCACTCGAGCAAGGGCTGGTCATCGGCATGGGCCAGGGCCCAGTCGCTCAGCTGCAACCGGCCTCTCAGGCTGATCTGCGGCGCGGCCTTGGCGGCCTGGGCAAAGTCCAGCTCCAGATCGGTCGTCACGTGGCCCTGCAGCAGCTTGACCGGCAGACCCTTGGGCAGATAGCCCAGATAGGGCCGCAGATCCAGCGCGTCCAGATGCAGCTTCAGGCTGGTTTCATGACGCGAGTCAAAGGGCGTGGTGATCGCCCCGGAGTCGAAGGCCACGCCGTTGAGCACGCCGGCCAGTCGCGGCTGGACCTTCACCTTGATATGGGTGTCGAGGTTCGACAGGAACGGCAGGTCGAGTTTCAGCTGGCTGAGTTCGTGGCCGCGGCCGACCGGCCGGTCGTCGAGCAGCAGCCTGCCGTCGCGCAGCTGCAGGTTGTAGAGCGCGAAGTGCGCGGGTTTGTCGTCGGGCTTTGCCGGCGGGCCGGCCTGCAGGCGCTGCAGCAGGTCGTCGATGCTGTAGCGGCCCTCGGCAATGCGCGCCAGGCGCAGCAGCGGCCTATCCAGCGTCAGCGACTCTATCACCGGCGCGCGGTGCCAGAGGCTGGACAGCGACAGATTTGCCGCCACACGTTCGATCTCCAGCAGCGGCGCGTCCCCGGCCGCGGCACCCGCCACTTGCAGCCCGTGCAGCGTCAATTCCAGGCGCCAGGGCACGAAGTCCAGCTGCTGCACCGTCACCGTGCGGCCCAGGCCTTGAGTCGCCAACGGCAAGACCTGTTGCCGTATCAACCAGGGCAGCAGCCAGATGCTGGACAGGGCCAGCACCAGCAACACCGCCAGGGCGGCCGCACCGGCCTTCCACGCACCACGCCAAATTCGCAAAACAACTCCAAGCAACGATCAGACCCGAAACTGTACCCCGGCGCTGACCAAGTGGGCCGCCCCGCATCGAGCCCGCGAAAGCTGCAACAGTAGTAAGCGGCTGTGCGCCGCTCACCCCGGATTGCGGGGCTGAGCCGGGGGGCAGCAGCTACATCCGGATGCAGTGCAACATGACAGGCCCATGACAATCAAGCGTCCCCCCATCTCCGGCTCGCACACACGCCAATGAATGCCTTGCTCGAAGCGCTTGCCCTGCAGTCCTTGAAGCCCTTCCTCACCGCGCTGCTGCTGCCTCCGGTTCCGTTTCTGCTACTGCTGTCGCTGGCCGCCGTGCTGCTGTGGCGCAAGCATGCGGCGGGCTGGCTGCTGGTGTTGTTCAGCGCGACGGGACTGTGGTTGAGCCAGAGCGAAGCTGCCGGACAGGGTCTGTCCAGGTTGCTGCTGCGCTCGCAACCGGCGCTGGATGCTGACGCGCTCTCCGCCCTGGCCAAGGACTCGCAGACGCGAAAGTCGATCAACATCGCCGTGCTGGGTGCTGGCATCGAACCCTTTGCGCCGGAATACGGCGTGGCCAATCTGAGCTCGCACTCGCTGGAGCGTCTGCGCTACGGTCTGTGGCTGGGCAAACGGCTGGGCGTGCCGGTGGGCTTTTCCGGCGGGCTCGCCCAGGGCGCCAGCGACGATGACACGCCCGAGGCCCTGGTGGCCCAGCGCGTCGCCAGCCAGGAGTTCGGCCGCAGCCTGCAATGGGTGGACCCCTATGCCAAGGACACCCACGAGAACGCGCTGCGCAGCCTGCTGCTGTTGCGCGAGGCCGGCGTGCGCAAGGTGATCGTCGTCACCCACGGCTGGCATATGCCGCGGGCGCTGAAGGCCTTCCGGGCGCTGGCCGGCAGCGAGATCGAGGTTGTTGGTGCGCCGATGGGCATGGGACTCTCGGCCAAGGCCATCAGCCAACGCTGGCTGCCGTCGGCCCAGGGTGGCCAGACCGTGCGCCTGGTTCTCAAGGAATGGATGGGGTCGATGTCGGGCGCCTGACTCGGCACGAAATTACGGCCCGAAAACAACGAACCCCTCTCGACCGAAGTCGGGAGGGGTTGGACGGCTTACGCCGTCTTTGGGGCTCCAGGTCATTGCCCTGGGGCTCCTGCCGCGCAGAGACTGCGCCAGCGGATAGGCCTGCATCGCAGGTAGTGGAAGACTAGGCGAGCTACTCCCGCGCTTCAAGCCAAGCCAGTCATTTTTTTGACATCAACCCGTCAAAAATATGGGCCACCCGCTGCTCCACCTCGGCCGGCATGCTGATCGTGCGGCCCCACTCGCGCGTGGTCTCACCCGGCCATTTGTTGGTGGCGTCCAGTCCCATCTTGCCGCCGAGGCCGCTGACCGGGGAGGCGAAGTCCAGGTAGTCGATCGGCGTCTGCTCGACCAGGGTGGTGTCACGCACCGGGTCCATACGGGTGGTGATGGCCCAGATCACTTCCTTCCAGTCGCGGATATTGACGTCGTCGTCGGTGACCACGATGAACTTGGTGTACATGAACTGGCGCAAGAAACTCCACAGGCCGAACATCACCCGCTTGGCATGGCCCGGATAGGCCTTCTTGATCGAGATCACCGCCATCCGGTAGCTGCAGCCCTCGGGCGGCAGATAGAAGTCCACGATCTCCGGAAACTGCTTTTGCAGTATCGGCACGAAGACCTCGTTCAGCGCCACACCGAGGATGGCGGGCTCGTCCGGCGGCTTGCCGGTGTAGGTCGAGTGGTAGATAGCGTCCTGGCGCTGCGTCAGCCGGTCGATCTGGAACACCGGGAACCAATCCTGCTCGTTGTAATAACCGGTGTGGTCGCCGAACGGCCCCTCCAGCGCATACAGATAGCCGCCCTTCTCCTTGATCTGCACGCCGGCCTCGCTGCGGCCGCTGAAACCGGGCTCGGCGACCGGGATATGCCCCTCCAGCACAATCTCGGCGCTGGCCGGCACCTGCAGCATCGCGCCGGCCTCGCCGACGCCGCTGTTCACCAGCTCGGTGCGGCTGCCACGCAGCAGGCCGGCAAACTGATACTCGGACAGGCTGTCAGGCACCGGCGTCACCGCGCCGAGGATGGTGGCCGGGTCGGCGCCCAGCGCCACGGCGATCGGAAACGGCTTGCCCGGGTTGGCCAGCGCGAAGTCCCGAAAATCCAGCGCCCCGCCTCGATGCGCCAGCCAGCGCATGATGACCTGATTGCGGGCAATCACCTGCTGGCGGTAAATGCCCAGGTTCTGCCGCGCGCGGGGCGTCGGAATCGACTGCGGCCCGCGGGTGATCACCAGGCCCCAGGTGATCAGCGGCCCGGCGTCGCCCGGCCAGCAGGTCTGCACCGGCAGGCGGCCCAGATCCACGTCCGGTCCGACGAACACTTCCTCCTGGCAGGGGGCCTTGCGCACCACCGACGGCTTCATGTCCCACAGGGCCTTGGCCATCTGTAGCAGCTTGCCAGCGTCTTTCAAGCCCTTGGGCGGCTCGGGCTCCTTGAGGCTGGCCAGCACCCGGCCGACATCGCGAAGCTCGGCCAGGCTGTCGGCCCCCATGCCCAGGGCCACTCGTTTGGGGGTGCCGAACAAATTCGTCAGCGCCTTGATGCCGGACCCCCTAGGTTGTTCGAAAAGCAGGGCCGGACCCTCGGCGCGCAGCACTCGGTCGCTCAGCGCCGTCATCTCCAAGTGAGTCGCCACTGGCTCTGTAATACGGCGCAATTCGCCCATGGCCTCCAAATTCGCCATGAAGTCACGCAAATCTCGATATTTCATACTTATTAGTTATTAAGAATGCCAGTCTAAAGCTTGACTCGTTATTTTTGCTCTTTAGAATCCCGCCAAGCCCAGACTTAACTGGGGTTAACCCGTGCGACCTCTGCCAGGAGGAGGGAGCGCAACGCTGCCGATGGACGCTGTGTTCCGAGTGCTGCCTGGCCATCTTGGCCCAGCCTGCGGACTACAGCCCATTATCACTGGCGGGTCTTGAAGCGTGGACTTGTTCACGACCAGGAGGCCCGCTCAGAGAAGAAAGGAGTCGCATGACAGCGCGTCGAAAATTGTTTGCCCTGATGGAGGACATCGGTAGTGCCTCCTCGGTGTTCGTCAAGGACATCGCCCAGGGATTACTGGTCGTCAGTCACAACACCCTGGCCCTCTTGGGTCTTGGCGTGGTGGCCCTCTTGATGACCGTCACCAGCCAGCATGATCTGCGTCACCGCATCGAGACCCAGGCCCTGGGTTGGTTGAACGCCCGCCAGGAAGCCCGCGCAGAGGCTGACGGCGATACCTTGTATGCCGTCAACGAGCCCGATGCCGTGGCCCGAGCCACCGCCTCCAACCCCAAGGATCTGCCTCGCCAGCAGGCCGCCGTCGCCCATTGGCTGGCCAAGCGCTACAAGGTGGCACCCGAGCCGATCAGCCGTCTGGTCCAGGAGGCCTGGAGCGTGGGTCAGCGGGCCCGCGTCGAACCGACCCTGATCCTGGCCATCATCGCCATCGAGTCCAGCTTCAATCCGTTCGCCCAGAGCCCCGTGGGCGCGCAAGGGTTGATGCAGGTGCTGACCCGCGTCCATGACGACAAGTACACCGCCTTTGGCGGCAATCTGGCCGCCTTCGACCCGATCACCAATCTGCGCGTCGGTGTTCAGGTGCTGAAGGAGTGCATACAGCGTGCCGGCGGCGTCGAGGAAGGCCTGCGCTACTACGTCTGCGCGGCCAACCTGACCGAGGACGGCGGCTACGCAGGCCGCGTACTGGCCGAGCAGGAGCAGCTGAAAGCCGTGATGCAGGGCCAGGTGCCACGCGCCGCGCCGCCACGCGAACTGATGGCAGCCAATGAGCAGAGCGCCCCCGGCGACCAGCGCATTGCGCTCGCCCGCTGAGCTCCGCGCTACACTGCGGGCTCTGCGCAACTGGCGATACGGGCCGCAGGCCCGAAGGTGGACCACCACCGGGAAGCGCGAACAGCGGGAGACGGTCTCCGGCTGGTTTGATGCCGTTCGCCTGGGCCGCCCTCCGCTTCCGACGCAAGCCGCCGGTGCGCGGCGCCAACCCTAGAGCCTACACACACCATGTTTGATCGCAACACTTCTACCCTCGCCAATGTGGACCCCGAGCTGTGGGCCGCCGTCCAGCACGAGAACCAGCGCCAGGAAGATCACATCGAGCTGATCGCCTCGGAGAACTACACCTCGCCGGCCGTGATGCAGGCCCAGGGCAGCCAGCTGACCAACAAGTACGCCGAAGGCTATCCGGGCAAGCGCTACTACGGCGGCTGCGAGTATGTGGACATCGTCGAGCAGCTCGCCATTGACCGCGTCAAGCAGCTGTTCGGCGCCAACTACGCCAATGTGCAGCCCAACTCGGGCTCGCAGGCCAACCAGGGCGTGTTCTTCGCCCTGCTGCAGCCGGGCGACACCATCATGGGCATGAGCCTGTCCGAGGGCGGCCACCTGACCCACGGCATGGCGCTGAATATGAGCGGCAAGTGGTTCAAGGTCGTCAGCTACGGCCTGAATGCGCAGGAAGACATCGACTATGACGCGATGGAAGCCACGGCGCGTGAGCACAAGCCGAAGCTGATCATTGCCGGCGCGTCCGCCTTCAGCCTGCATATCGATTTCGAGCGCTTCTCAAGAATAGCCAAGGAAATCGGCGCCTACTTCATGGTGGACATGGCCCACTACGCCGGCCTGATCGCCGCCGGTGCCTACCCGAACCCGGTGCCCCATGCCGACGTGGTGACCTCGACCACGCACAAGAGCCTGCGCGGCCCGCGCGGCGGCATCATCCTGATGAACGATGAGGCCATCGCCAAGAAGGTCAACAGCGCGATCTTCCCCGGCATCCAGGGCGGCCCGCTGATGCACGTCATCGCCGGCAAGGCGGTGGCCTTCAAGGAGGCGCTGACGCCCGAGTTCAAGGCCTACCAGGAACAGGTGGTGAAGAACGCCAAGGTGCTGGCCGACACGTTGATCGAGCGCGGCCTGCGCATCGTCTCCGGCCGCACCGAAAGCCATGTGATGCTGGTGGACCTGCGCCCGAAGAACATGACCGGCAAGGAAGCCGAGGCCGTGCTGGGCCTGGCCCACATGACCTGCAACAAGAACGGCATTCCGAACGACCCGCAAAAGCCCATGGTCACCAGCGGCATCCGCCTGGGCACCCCGGCGATGACGACGCGCGGCTTCAAGGAAGACCAGGCACGGGCCACCGCCCACCTGATCGCCGACGTGCTGGACAACCCGCATGACGAGGCCAACCTCGCCACCGTGCGTGCCAAGGTCGCCGCTCTGGCGCGCCAGTTCCCGGTCTATGGCTGACCGCGGCTGAGCCTGACACCGGCGCCCCATGCGTTGCCCCTTCTGCAGTCACCAGGAAACCCAGGTCGTCGAGACCCGGGAGGGTGACGAGGGCGACGTGGTGCGCCGGCGCCGGCGCTGCCTGAGCTGCGACAAGCGCTTCACCACCTACGAGCGCGCCGAAATCGCGCTGCCGGCGGTGGTCAAGAAAGACGGCACGCGGGCCGAGTTCGAGCCCGCCAAGCTGCGAGCCTCGATGCTGCTGGCGCTGCGCAAGCGCCCGGTCAGCATCGAGCAGATCGATGCCGCCCTAGCCCGTATCGAGGAAAAGCTGCTCGCCAGCGGCGCCCGCGAAATGCCCTCCACCAAGCTCGGCGAGCTGGTGATGCGCGAACTCAAGCGTATCGACAAGGTTGCCTATGTGCGCTTCGCCTCGGTCTATCGCAGTTTCGAGGATGTGGATGAGTTCCGGCAGCTGATACGGGATATCTGACTCCGCAAAAACCCTGACACCCTTCTTGGGGTGCCCCCTTCCCCCCACGGTGGGAAGGCTGTCGCGGCGGCGGCCACCTACAGTGAACCCATAGGCAATCAAGCCGGTTCACAGGGGGCAAAAATGGGCAATAAGCACAGCGTTCGTGGCGTCAGTCTGATCGAATCGATGGTGGTGATGGCCGTCACGGGCATCATGAGCAGCGTCGTACTGCCCAGCCTGGACAAGGCCCGCACGCAGCGCCACCTCGAAGGAGCCGCCGGGCAGCTGAAGTCCGACCTGGCCTATACCCGCGGCCTGGCCGTGGCACGCAACGAGACGCTGCGCGTCAGCTTCTCGTCCGCCCAGGGCGGCAGCTGCTACATCATCCACGCCGGCACTGCGGCCGACTGCACCTGCACCGCCGACGGTGCGGCCATCTGCAAGACCCCGCGCGAGATCCTGCGCGTCGTCAAGCTGGACGCAGCCGCCAAGGTCAGCTTCCAGACCAACTCCCGCTCGCTGGCCTTTGACCCCCAGCAAGGTACGGTCACGCCGACGGCGACGATGAAGGTTCAGGCGGCGAGCGGCGCCGAGATCCACCAGATCATCAACATCATGGGCCGCGTGCGGACCTGCTCGCCGGGCGCCAAGGTATCTGGTTACAAGTCCTGCTGAGCCGCCCCCTGAACCAGGGGGTCGCCGACAAACGGCACTGGTCGCGCGACAAGCGGCAAAACCGGCCCGGCCGGCGGCAGCCCCTGGCAACGACAATTCGTGAATCATGCACGCCCATCCGCATTTCGTTCAACGCTGCCGTGCCGACTGTCAGGGGTTCACTCTGGTCGAGCTGATGATTGTGGTGATCGTGATCGGCCTGCTGGCGGCGGTGGCCCTGCCCTCCTTCATCGACTCGGTGCGCAAGAGCCGCCGTTCCGACGCCTTCGCGGCCATCGCGGCGGTGCAACAGGCCCAGGAGCGCTGGCGCAGCGGCCATGCCAGCTATGCCACCTTGCTGGGCAATACCTCGGAGACAGAGGAGCCGAACGGCCTGCGGCTGACCGGCACTTCCAACGGCGGCTACTACACGCTGGCGTTGAGCAATGTCACCTCGACCAACTACACCGTTACGGCCACCGCCGTCTCCAGCAAGTCGCAGGCCCAGGACGCCAACTGCCAGCTGCTGGCCGTGCGCATGCAGGGCGGCAATGTGGACTACGGGTCCGGCGCGAGCTCGGCCAACTGGACGGACCCCGGCAAATGCTGGGCGAAATGATGGCAAACCACGACCATCAGCGCGGCTTCACCCTGGTCGAGCTGATGATCGGCCTGGTGGTGCTGGGCTTGCTGGCCGCCGTGGCCCTGCCGGCCTTTCAGGACTTCAGGTTGGTGCAGCGGCTGAAGAGCATCAATGCCCAGGTCGTGACCGATATGCAGTTTGCGCGAAGTGAGGCGGTGAGCCGCAACACCATTCTGCGGGTGACCTTCCGAAACGACGACACCACCACCTGCTACACGCTCTACACGACCAACGTTCCCCGCTTCCCCTGCGATTGCCTGCTTGGCGCGGGCGCTGCCTGCCCGGCGACAGCGACCGAGGTTCGCACTGTCGTGGTTCCGCGGGCCCTGTCGATCACTGTCTTGAACGTTTCGCCCGCCGTCCGTGGGTTTGGATTCGACCCCGTCACCGGCACCATCGTCACGATACCGAGGGACACCGACCCCGAAGCGATGTCGAACTTCGCCATCCTGAGCTCGATCGCCGGTTCATCGCGGACGCTCAGGACGACCGTGGGCCGTAGCGGCAGGCCGACGGTCTGCGCCACGAGCCCGAATCTGGGGGCCGAGATATGCCCTACTGCTCCCCCCCCTCCACCTCCTGCTTCGCCCTCGCCGTGATGCGCCACCCATTGAGCCGAAAGTCCACCGGGCAGCGCGGCCTGTCCATCGTCGAAATGATGGTCGGCCTCACCATCGGGCTGATCGTGGTGGCTGCCGCCTCGCAGGTCGTGGTGACCCAGCTCAACGAGAACCGCAAGCTGCTGGTCGAGATGCAGCTGCAGCAGGATCTGCGCGCAGCGGCCGACATCATCACGCGCGAGCTGCGCCGAGCCGGCGCCTTGAATACGGCCGAGAACGGGATCTGGTTCTCGGCCGCCAACCCTGGGCAGCAGAACCCACTTCGCGAGGTCACGGTTCCAGCGACCGGCGTCCAGGTGAACTATCAGTACGTTCGTGACCCTAGAGTAGCCAGCATACCGCTCGGATTCAGGCTGGAGCAGGGGCGCCTTGAGATCCTGCTTGGCAATGGCTGGCAGGAACTGACCGACGGCCGCAGCATCCGGGTCACCAGTCTTTTGATCAGGCAGGTATCCGACCCGGCGCTGCCCTTGCCCTGCCCGAGATTCTGCCCCGATGCCCCGAACTCGACCGCCTGCTGGCCCACCGTGCAGGCGCGCCTGTATGACGTGCAGATCACCGCTCAGGCCGCCAACGATGCCAGCGTGCAGCGCAGCATCCGCACCACGGTCAAGCCGCGCAATGACCTGGTGGGCAATAACAGTTTGGCCGCGCCGGTCCTGGCCTGCCCGCTATGAGCCACACAGCAGCCCATCCATCGCCCAAGTCCGGTCAGCAGGGGCTGGCCGCGCTGGTCGTCGTCACGGTGCTGTTCATCGTGACCTCGCTGGTGGCCGCCTACACCAGCCGTAACCTCGTGTTCGAGCAGCGCACCTCGGCCAATCAGTACCGCTCGACACAGGCCCTCGAAGCCGCCGAGGCCGGTATCGAATGGGCCCTGGCCCTGCTCAACAGCGGCGTCATCACGGCGAATTGCCAGGCCAGCACCGACGTTGCGAACAACACCTTCCGCGCCCGTTACCTGAGCATCAACGGTGACACCGGCGACATCACGCCGCGCCCCAGTGCGTCAGGTGTGCCGCTGTGGCCCAGCTGCGTGGCCAATGGCAGCGGCGGCTGGGCCTGCGACTGCCCGTCGAATGCCGCGCCCAATCCGACCGCACCGGCGGGCAGCGATGTGTACCCGGCGTTCAGGATCGAATTCCAGACCGTGAACCCCGATGCCGGCGGGCTGCCGAGCCGGCCCGGCGTGATACGCATCGTGTCCAACGGCTGCACGCGGCTGGACAACACCTGCCTGAACTTCCCCTCCCAGGCGGCAGCAGGCGAAGGCCGGGCCACCGTCTCGGTGCTGGTCGCCCTGGCCGGGGCCCTGGGCAGCAGGCCGCTGGCGCCGTTGACCGTGCGTGGAGATCTGAGCGACGCGCTGGCCTTGCAGGCCAGCAATGGCGACACCGCCTCGGGCGGCATCGCCATCCATGCCAAGGGTACGGCCAACCCGGCGGCGTCTGGCCGCATCATCAGCAGCGTGCCCGGCGCGCCGGCCAGCCTGTCGGTGCTGCAAAACGATGACTCGCTGCCGGCCAATGTCACGCCCCCCGCCCTGACGGCCGAGCACAAATGGGGCCTGTTCACCCAGACCTTCAAGGCCTGGGCACCCAGCTACCGGGACCAGCCCGCCACCTTGGTCGTGCCCTGTGGCAACACCGGCTGCAGCGCCGCCGACATACAGACCAAGGTGCTGCTGAACCCCGGGCGGCCGCTGTGGCTGCAGGGTCAGCTGTTGCTTGACAGCGCGGTGCAGATCGGCTCGGCCCAGGCCCCGGCGCTGCTGATCGTGACCGGCGACGCGGCAGCCGCTGGCACGGTAACCGCCAGTGCGGGCGCCACCGTGAACGGCTTGATCTACTTGCAGGACCGCCTCGTCGTGAACAGCACCACCGCAGGCAATCTGTGGACAGACAGCGCCGGAGCCAGCGTTCAAGGCGCGCTGATCACCGAGGGCAACCTCGGCGGGTCCGGCGCACCCAGCTTCATCTATAACGTCGGCATACTGAACCGGCTGCGCACCGTCACCGGATCGTTCGTGCGCGTTCCGGGCGGCTGGAGGGACTTCTGATGCGCCGTGCCCTCCTGACCCGGCAGTCCGGCATCTCCCTGATCGAGGCCCTGGTGGCCCTGGCGGTGATGGCCTTCGGCATGCTCGGCGTGGTCGGCCTTCAGGCCACCATGCGGCAGAACGTCGATGTGTCCAAGCAGCGCGCCGAGGCGGTGCGCATCGGGCAGGAGTCGATCGAGACCGCCCGCGCGTTCTCGCTGCTTGAGACGCCCGAGGCCGAGGAGTCGGTGCTGCGCGCCTACGAGACCTTGGCCAACCGGGAGTCGCCCAACACCGGCTACACCACGAACACCGTGTACAGCGTCAGCAGAACGGTGGACGAATCCGGCGCTGTGGGCAACGAGTCCGGCGATGCGCGCATGAAGGCGCTGGAGGTCACGGTGAGCTGGACGGACAGGCTTGGGCAAACGCAGAGAGTGCGCCTGGGCACAACGATTGCGGGTGTATCGCCCGACGTGGCCGGCTCGCTGGGTATTCCCAATGTTCACTCGAGCGTCACCCGTCAGCCGCTGGGGCGCAATGTGAACATCCCGCTTTCGGCGGTCGATGCCTCGGACAAGCGCAGCAGCAGCTTTGCGCCGATCACCGGAGTGACCTGGGTGTTCAACAACCTCTCGGGCGTGATCACCAGCATCTGCGACGCGGCCAATGTGTGCACATCGGTCAACGCCCTGCTGCTCAGTGGTTATGTGCGTTTTGCGGCGGCGGCGACCTCGGCCGAAGCCGAGGCGCCGACCGGCACGGCCATCGGTGTTGACTTGCAGGTCACCACCACTGCACCCACGGCAGCCACGGTCGCCTGTTACAGCCGCACCTTCTCCACCCATGTGGCCTACTACTGCGCCGTCCCGGTGGATCCGACGAGCACACCGGCGCTGAAGTGGTCGGGCAGGCTCGACCTGGTGAGCAGCGTTGCACTGCCGATCGCCAGCGTGGCGACCGAGACCAGCGCCGCCAGCTACAGGGTCTGCCGCTACACGCCGTCACAGAGCGACACGCCGACCAATGGCAATATCGGCCACCCGCTGGTGTACACCCAGGTCGATGGCCCGCTGAGCAATCAGAACTTCCTGGTGATACCCGCCGGAAATGGCAGCACCGCCAACACATGCCCTGGCGACGATGCTGCATCCGCTTTCATCAACGGCAACACCTGGCAGCATCAGCCGCATCTGTGATGCGCCGCCCTGTCGGTGTTCTTTACACGACTCCGCGGATCGGCCGGCGCATCACTCCAAGCCCTTGTTTTTAAAAGGATTTCAATGCTGGCCCGGCAATTGCTTGCATCAGCATCAAGGATCCTAAATCTAACTCTGCCGTTGAGGAGAAGAAAATGCGAATGAACAAAATCTTGGCGGGCCTCGCGCTCACCTTGTCGGCCCTCAGCGCCGTGCAAGCGGCGCCCCTGCTGTACAGCGGCAGCCGGTCCGGTTTCGAGTCGAACCTTTCGACTTTCACCAGCTATGGGCTGGAGAACCAGAACCTGAATGCCACCGGCGTCGGCAGCCCGCTGCCTTTGGTGGCGCTGGGCGCGGGATCGACCTTGACCGGTGGTTTCAAGAACTACAAGGGCGCCAATGACGAAGATCTGGTGCTGACCGGCCTGATCAAGAATGCCGGCAGCTCCGGCCGTTACAACACCACCCCAGGCGGCAGCAAATGGTGGGAGTCGGCGCTGAACTTCAGCATCGGCTTCGGTAGCAGCCCGGTGGAGGCCTTCGGCTTCAACCTGATCGACTACGGTGACTTCGCTGGCACCCTGTCGCTTGACATTCTCGGCGCAGGCAACAGCGTGATTGCCAGCTTCGCCTCCCTCGACCTGCCCGTGCCTGCCAACAATGGCAGCCTGCAGTTTTTCGGCGTCAGCGACACCAGCGCCAGCATCTATGGCGTTCGCTTCAAGCTTGCGCAAGTCGATGAAGACGCGGTCCTTGACTACGATTGGCTGGGTTTCGACGACCTGATGGTCGGCAGCCGCGCCGCCAACAACGTCCCGGAACCCGGCAGCTTGGCCCTGGTGGGCATCAGCCTGCTGGGCTTGGCCGCGGTACGGCGCAAGGCACGTCGCTGAAGCGGCGCTTGAAGCAGCCGCGGCTTGCCGTGGCATGCCAAGAAGGCCTCCATTGGAGGCCTTCTTCATTTCAGGCGCCCCTGATCCGCTGCCCTAGACTTGCGTTATGCAAGCCCTCCCAGAACGACTCGCCGCCGACTCGGCCATGCAACGCGCCCTGGCCCTCGCCCACCAGGCCATAGGTCTCACCGACCCCAACCCCCGCGTCGGCTGCGTCATCGTCGATGAGCAGGGCCGACTGCTGGGCCAGGGTCATACCCAGGCGGCAGGCAAAGCCCATGCTGAGGTGATGGCCCTGAGGGATGCCCAGGCGCTGGGCCACGACGTCAAGGGCGCTACCGCCTATGTCACGCTGGAGCCCTGCTCCCACCACGGCCGTACGCCACCCTGCTGCGATGCAATGATTGCCGCACAGCTGGGTCGCGTCGTCGTCGCCTGCGAAGACCCGAACCCGCTGGTCGCTGGCCAAGGCACGGCCCGGCTGCGCGCCGCCGGCATCCAGGTGGATGTAGGTCTGCTCGGCAACGAGGCGCGCGAGCTGAACATCGGCTTTTTCTCGCGCATGCAGCGCGGCAGGCCCTGGGTGCGCATGAAGGTGGCCAGTTCGCTGGACGGCCGCACCGCCCTGCTCAATGGTGCCAGCCAGTGGATCACCGGGCCGACCGCCCGCGCCGACGGTCATGCCTGGCGCAAGCGCGCCGGTGCGGTGCTGACCGGCGTCGGCACTGTGCTGGAGGACGATCCTCGCCTCGATGTGCGCCTGGTCGAGACCGCCCGCCAGCCGCTGCGCGTGATCGTTGATTCGAGGCTGGAGACACCGCCGGCGGCGCGCATCCTCAACGCCCCTGGTGAGGTGCTGATCTACCACGCCGACCAGGCCGATGCCGAGCGCGTCAACGCCTTGATCGAGCGCGGCGCCACGCTGATCGCCAAGCCAGGCCCGAGCGGCAAGGTTGATTTGCAGGCCCTGCTGCTGGACCTGGGCACGCGCGGCATCAACGAGCTGCATGTCGAGGCCGGCCACAAGCTCAATGGCTCCTTCGTCCGCGAGGGCCTGGTGGACGAGTTTGTGCTCTATCTGGCGCCCAAGCTGATGGGGCAAGGCCGCGAGTTGGCCGCTTTCGGCCCGCTGGAGCGCATGGATCAGGTGCTGAACCTGGCCTGGCACAGCATCGAGCGGGTGGGCGAGGATCTGCGCATCCTGGCCCGCCCGGCGCCCCGCTGATAAATCGAATGGCCCGCCGGGCCAGGGACAACCCTCACCCCGCCTACAATCCTGCCCATGCCCATCTCCCCTATTCCCGAGCTGGTGGCCGAGCTGGCCGCCGGCCGCATGGTCATTCTGGTTGACGAAGAAGACCGCGAAAACGAAGGCGACCTCGTCATCGCCGCCGATCACATCACGCCCGAGGCGATCAATTTCATGGCCCGCTTCGGCCGTGGCCTGATCTGCCTGACGCTGACCCGCGAACGCTGCGAACGGTTGCAGCTGCCGCCGATGGCGACGCGCAACGGCACCAAGCACGGCACGGCCTTCACGGTGTCGATCGAGGCTGCCACCGGCGTGAGCACCGGCATTTCGGCCGCCGATCGCGCCCGCACCGTGCAGGCCGCCGTTGCCAAGCATGCCCAGGCCAGCGATCTGGTCCAGCCCGGCCATATCTTCCCGCTGCAGGCCCAGGACGGCGGCGTCTTGATGCGCGCCGGTCACACGGAGGCCGGCTGCGATCTGTCGCAGATGGCCGGCCTGTCGCCGACCTCGGTGATCTGCGAGATCATGAAGGACGATGGCACGATGGCGCGCCTGCCCGATCTGGAGGTCTTTGCCCAGGAGCACGGCCTGAAGATAGGCACCATCGCCGACCTGATCGAATACCGCAGCCGCAATGAGTCGCTGGTGCAGCGCGTGGCCGAGCGCCCGCTGCACACGGCCCAGGGCGTGTTCGCCAGCACCGTGTTCAAGGACCGCACCGGCGGCGTGCACATCGCGCTGACCAAGGGCCAATGGCAGCCCGGCGACGAGGTGCTGGTGCGCGTGCACGAGCCCTTCTCGGCGCTGGACCTGCTGGACAGCGGCCGCTGCCACCACTCATGGCCCCTGCCCAAGGCGCTTGCCACCTTGCAGGCGTCCGAGCGCGGTGCGGCCCTGCTATTGAACTGCGGCGAAGAAGCACAAACGCTGCTAGCCCAACTGCAGGCCCCAGACGATGGCGCCCCGCAGGCAGGCAGCATGGACCTGCGCACTTACGGTGTCGGCGCCCAGATCCTTCGCGAACTCGGCATCTCCAGGATGAAGCTGCTCGGCAGCCCGCGGCGCATGCCCAGCATGACGGGCTATGGGCTGGAAGTGACTGGCTTTGTCACCGCCGAAGCACAACACTAACAACAAGAAAGCAGGCACGACTATGCAAGACACAGACAAGGGGCAAGCCGCCTCGCTCGAGGGCGAAGGCCTACGCATCGGCATCGTCCAGGCGCGCTTCAATGCGCCGGTGACGAACCAGCTGGCGCAGTCCTGCCTGGCCGAGCTGGAAAGCCTGGGCGTGAATGCCAAGGACATCAAGCATGTCACCGTGCCCGGCGCGCTGGAAGTGGCCATCGCGCTGAACGCGATGGCCGACAGCGAAGATTTCGACGCGCTGATCGCGCTGGGCTGCATCATCCGCGGCGAGACTTACCACTTCGAGCTGGTGGCCAATGAAAGCGGTGCCGGCGTCACCCGGGTGACGC
>Ga0187844_10000560_pt1 | contig 29114 bp, 27 predicted proteins | sample SpaLakP09_SKY_50_FD_134517 | JGI IMG/M metagenome (GOLD analysis project Ga0187844, IMG submission 134517) | Oligotrophic lake water microbial communities from Sparkling Lake, Wisconsin, USA - SP09_SKY_50 | ecosystem: Environmental > Aquatic > Freshwater > Lake | place: USA: Sparkling Lake... | reverse complement strand
GGCGGCTTCGACCTCGACCTGCCGGCCGACGGTTCGCTGCCGCTGCCGGAAGTGCAGTCGCTGTCCGAACCGCAGTTCGAGACGCATGCCGCACCGGCCGAACCGGCCGCGCTGTCGGCCGCTCAGATGGAAATGGAGACGAAGCTGGACCTCGCCATCGCCTACCAGGAAATCGGCGACAAGGAAGGGGCGCGCGAGCTGCTCGATGAAGTCATCCGCGGCGGCAATCCCGAGCAGGCGGCACGCGCCAACTCGATGCGCGCGGCACTGGTGTAAGGCAGGACGATTTGACACGTATCGCTTTGGGTGTCCAGTACGTGGGCACCGCCTGGAACGGGTATCAGAAACAACCATCGCGCGACACGGTCCAGGACCAGCTGGAGATCGCGCTCGCGAAATTTGCCTGCACGCCGCTCGCGACGACGTGCGCCGGCCGCACCGACGCCGGCGTGCACGCCATCGAGCAGGTCGTCCATTTCGACACGGACCTCGACCGCGCCCCGCAATCGTGGGTGCGCGGCACGAACGCGTTCCTGCCCGAGTCGATCGTCGTGCGCTGGGCCCATGTCGTCGCGCCGGATGCCGAAGGGCAGGACTTCCACGCACGCTTCTCGGCCCGCTCGCGCACCTATCACTACGTGCTGTACAACCACGCCAACCCGTCCGCGCTGCTGGCCGGACGCGCCGGCTGGGTGTTCCGCCCGCTCGACGTCGAGCGCATGCGCGAGGCGGCCGCGCACCTGATCGGCACGCACGATTTCTCCAGCTTCCGCGCATCCGGCTGCCAGGCGAATTCGCCCGTCAAGCAGATGCACGAGGTGAAGATCGAACGGATGGGCGACCTCATCGTGTTCACGGTGCGCGCGTCCGCCTTCCTGCATCACATGGTGCGCAACATCGTCGGCTCGCTGATCTACGTGGGCACGGGCCGCAACGCACCGGGCTGGATGGCCGAGGTGCTGGACGCGCGCTCGCGCGACGCCGCGGCGCCCACCTTCATGCCGGATGGGCTGTACCTTGCTACAATCGACTACGATCCGAAGTGGGGGCTGCCGCAGGAGCCGGCGCCGCCGCTGCCGTGGTTGTAATTGAAAAGATGGGCACGGGGTGCCCACCCTACGGCAAACGATAATGTAGGGTGGGCACCCCGTGCCCACCATCCGCTCACCGCCGAAATCACCATGCCACGCACCCGAATCAAGATCTGCGGCATCACCCGCGAACAAGACCTGCACGCCGCCGTCGACGCTGGCGCCGACGCCCTCGGCTTCGTCTTCTACGCCAAGAGCCCCCGTTACGTCACCGCCGAGCGCTACGCCGAGCTGGCGCGCGCACTGCCGCCGTACGTGAACGCCGTCGCGCTGTTCGTCAACGCGACCGTGGACGAGGTCCGCGCGGTCGTCGCGGTCGGTCCCGTCGCGCTGCTGCAATTCCATGGCGACGAGACGCCGGAGGCGTGCGCGCAACTGGCGCAGGCCGTGCAGCGGCCGTTCACGCGGGCATTCCGGGTAAAACCTGACACGACGGCCGCCGATTTGCTAGAATCGGAAGCTCAATACCGCGCCGCATCGTCCTGGTTCTCGGGTCTGTTGCTCGACACGTACGTGGATGCCTACGGTGGCGCAGGAAAGGTTTTCGATTGGTCTCTTATTCCAAAAGAGCTCGCGCCTCGGGTCGTTTTGAGTGGTGGCTTGAGCGTACACAACGTGACTGGCGCGGTGGCGCAGGTACGCCCCTTCGCGGTCGACATCAGTAGCGGTGTCGAGGCGGCGAAGGGGATCAAGGATGCCCGCAAGATAAGCGCGTTCATCGACGCGGTGCGGGCAGGCGATGCCACCCTTTTGAGCCAGGAACACCATGAAAGCGAATCAAGCTAACGGCGCAGGTGAATACGCTGCAGCGCTGTTCAAGACCCCCGATTACCAACTGCCGGACACCACCGGCCACTTCGGCCCGTACGGCGGCTCGTTCGTCGCCGAGACGCTCAGCCACGCGCTGGCCGAGCTGAACGACGCGTACGCGCGCTACAGCCAGGATCCCGAATTCCTCGAGGAATTCCGCTACGAGCTGGCGCACTTCGTCGGCCGTCCGTCGCCCGTCTACCACGCCAAGCGCTGGTCGGAACAGGGCGGTGGTGCGCAGATCTTCTTCAAGCGCGAAGACCTGAACCACACGGGCGCCCACAAGATCAACAACGTGATCGGCCAGGCGCTGCTCGCGCGCCGCATGGGCAAGCCGCGCATCATCGCCGAGACGGGCGCCGGCCAGCACGGCGTCGCGACGGCCACGATCTGCGCCCGCTTCGGCCTCGAATGCGTGATCTACATGGGCAGCGAGGACGTCAAGCGCCAGGCCCAGAACGTCTACCGCATGAAGCTGCTGGGTGCGACCGTCGTGCCGGTGGAATCGGGCTCCAAGACCCTGAAGGACGCGCTCAACGAAGCGATGCGCGACTGGGTCACGAACATCGAGAACACGTTCTACATCATCGGCACGGTCGCCGGTCCGCACCCGTACCCGATGATGGTGCGCGACTTCCAGTCCGTGATCGGCGAGGAATGCCGCGTGCAGATGCCGCAGATGACGGGCCGCCAGCCGGACTACGTCGTCGCCTGCATCGGCGGCGGCTCGAACGCGATGGGCATCTTTTATCCGTACATCGACGAGCCGGGCGTGAAGCTCGTGGGCGTCGAGGCGGCGGGCGAGGGCCTCGACTCCGGCAAGCACGCGGCATCGCTGACGGCCGGCCAGCCCGGCGTCCTGCACGGCAACCGCACCTATCTGCTGCAGGACGAGCACGGCCAGATCATCGAGACGCATTCGGTCTCGGCGGGCCTGGATTATCCGGGCGTCGGTCCGGAACACGCGTGGCTGAAGGACAGCCAGCGCGCGGAATACGTGTCGATCACGGACGACGAGGCGCTGGCCGCCTTCCACGACTGCTGCCGCATCGAGGGCATCATCCCCGCGCTGGAATCGTCGCACGCGATCGCCTACGCCGCCAAGCTGGCGCCGACCCTGCCCAAGGACCAGATCATCCTGGTCAACCTGTCGGGCCGGGGCGACAAGGACATGCACACCGTGGCGCAACGGGCGGGACTCAACTTCGGCTGAGCTCCATCGAACGTTCGCTAACCACAGAATAAGGAATAACAGCATGTCCCGTATCGCACAAACCTTCGCTGCCCTCAAGGAAGAGGGCAAGACCGGTCTCGTCACCTTCATCACGGCCGGCGACCCGGCTCCGGAACTGACCGTCCCGCTGCTGCACGCCCTCGTGGAAGGCGGCGCCGACGTCCTCGAGCTGGGTGTCCCGTTCTCCGACCCGATGGCGGAAGGCCCCGTCATCCAGCGCGCCTGCGAGCGCGCGCTCGCTTTTGGCGTCAGCATGACCGACGTGTTCGGCTACGTCGCCGAATTCCGTAAAACCAACCAGCAAACGCCGGTCGTGCTGATGGGTTACGCGAATCCGATCGAACGCATGGGCCAGAGCGAATTCGTCCGCCGCGCCAGTGCGGCCGGTGCCGACGGCGCCATCGTCGTCGACTATCCGCCGGAAGAATGCGAAGCGTTCGCGGCCGAGATGAAGGCCAACGACATGGACCTCATCTTCCTGCTCGCCCCGACCTCGACCACGGAACGCGTGAAGCAGGTGGCACGCCATGGTAGTGGCTTCAGCTACTACGTGTCGCTGAAGGGCGTGACGGGTGCCGGCGGCATCGACACGGCCGACGTGGCCAAGCGCGTGGCCGCGATCCGCGAGCACGTCAAGCTGCCGATCGGCGTGGGTTTCGGCATCCGCGACGCCGCGACCGCCAAGTCGGTGGCGGCGGTGGCGGACGCCGTCGTCATCGGCAGCCGCATCATCCAGGAACTCGAAAACACGCCGAAAGAGCAGGGGCCTGCGGCCGTGCGGACCTTCGTTGCCGGGATCCGGGAAGCGCTGGACGCTCGCTGAGCCATCCGCGGCGCAACACGAACCGGGGCAAGCCCCGGTTTTTATTGCCTAAATTCGGGGTCAGAGCACTTTTCCGGACAATTGATCGGCTGACGGTTAAATGCTCGGCACACCGCTGTCGCGACTGGCGAAATGTGCTCTGACCCCGAATTTGAGAAATTGCTCAAAATTGGGGTCTGACCCCGATGTTTTCAAAATTGGGGTCTGACCCCGATGTTTTTTGATGCGGTCGATTTTCTTGGTGGAAACATTGGCATACAGTGGCAGGGCAGTTCCCCTTACTCAACCCCGGCATCCATCATGAAAAAACAAATCGTGCAGGTTTCCGTCGTGCAGTCGGCCAAGGTCATGGCGGCTGTCTATCTCGTTACCGCCATTCCCGTCGTCGTTCTCGCGGCACTGTTCATGTCGGCCTTTATGCCGGCGGGCGTCAGCATTGCCATGTTGATCATGATGCCTGTAGCGTATGCGATCGGTGCTTTCATCGGGGCCGCGGTCGGTGCGTGGATCTATAACCTGGTCGCGGCACGCATCGGCGGCTTCGAATTCACCACGGCGGAGGTCAGCACGGCCGTGCGCTGACACCGAAACCGCGCACGACACAGCCGGGGCCGCGCGCCCCGGTTCGCATTTGTATTAGCTTAAATTTGTCAGAAGGGCAAGTATTTAACGGCAAGAATTCGACAAGCCTCATGCGAACGGCTACACTACGCCCAATTCCAGAATTGCCGCAAAGGAGAGAACATGAGTTGGTTGGAAAAGCTGCTGCCCCCCCGGATCCAGCGCTCCGATGCCGCCAAACGCCAGACCATGCCCGAAGGCCTGTGGGTCAAGTGCCCGTCGTGCGAGTCGGTCCTGTACCGCGCCGACCTGGAGTCGAACCTGCATGTCTGCCCGAAATGCAGCCACCACATGCGGATCCGCGCCCGCGAGCGCCTCGACGCGCTGCTCGATGAAGGCGGCCGCTACGAGATCGGCCAGGACGTGCTGCCGGTCGATACCCTCAAGTTCAAAGACAGCAAAAAATATCCCGACCGTCTGAAGGACGCGATGGACGCCACCGGCGAGACCGATTCGATGGTCGTGCAGGGCGGCTCGATCATGAGCCTGCCGGTCGTGGTCGCCTGCTTCGCCTACGAATTCATGGCCGGCACGATGGGCTCCGTGAACGGCGAGCGCTTCGTGCGCGGTGCCCAGGTGGCCCTCGAGCAGAAGGTCCCGTTCATCTGCATCACCGCCAGCGGCGGGGCGCGCATGCAGGAAGGCCTGCTGTCGCTGATGCAGATGGCCAAGACCACGGCGATGCTGACCAAGCTGGCCGAGAAAAAACTGCCGTTCATCAGCGTGTTGACCGACCCGACGACGGGCGGCGTGTCGGCCTCGTTCGCCTTCATGGGCGACGTCGTCATCGCCGAACCGAAGGCGCTGATCGGCTTTGCCGGCCCGCGCGTGATCGAGAACACGGTGCGCGAAAAACTGCCGGAAGGCTTCCAGCGTTCCGAGTTCCTCGTGCAAAAAGGTGCCGTCGACATGATCGTCGACCGCCGCAAGATGCGCGAAGAAATCGCGCACCTGCTCGCCCTGCTGCAAAGCCAGCCGGCCGACGTCATCGCTTGATTCGCTGTCACCGCGCGGCCGGCTGCCCCCACAGGCAGCCGGCCGCGCGCATTCCGGACACCATCCCATGCAAAACCTCCCGACCACTTTGCCCGACTGGCTGGCGCTGCTCGAGTCGCGCCATGCCGAAACCCACATTGACATGGGCCTGGACCGTGTGCGCACCGTCAAGGAGCGCATGGGCCTCGCCTTTTCCTGCCCCGTGATCATGGTCGCGGGCACCAACGGCAAGGGCTCGACCTGCGCCATGCTGGAAGCCATCCTGCTGCAGAGCGGCTACAAGGTCGGCCTGTACATCAAGCCGCACTTCCTCGACTTTAACGAGCGCGCCCGCATCAACGGCGAGATGGCCAGCGACGACAAGCTCATCGCCGCCTTCAACGACGTCGAAGCGCGCCGCGGCGACATCGACCTGACGTATTTCGAATTCACGACGCTCGCGATCATGCATCTGCTGGCTGCGTCCGGCGTCGACGTGGCGATCCTGGAAGTGGGTCTCGGCGGCCGCCTGGATGCGGTGAACGTGATCGATGCGGACGTGTCCATCGTCACGAGCATCGACATCGACCACAAGGATTATCTCGGCGACACGCGCGAAGAGATCGGCTTCGAGAAGGCCGGCATCTTCCGCCCCGGCAAGCCGGCCATCTGCAGCGATCCGCTGCCGCCGCAATCGCTCATCGACCACGCGGAAAAGATCGGCGCCGACCTGTGGCTGCTGGGCCGCGACTTCAACTACCAGGGCGACAAGCAGCAGTGGGCCTACGGCGGCCGCACGCAGCGTCGCAATTCGCTCGCGTATCCGGCCCTCCGGGGCGCCAACCAACTGCTGAATGCATCGGCCGCGCTGGCCGCGCTGGAAGCGCTGCGGAACAGGCTGCCGGTCGGTGCGCAGGAAACGCGCGCGGGCCTCGCGATGGTCGAACTGCCGGGCCGCTTCCAGGTGCTGGCGGGCCGTCCGACGACGGTCCTCGACGTGGCGCACAACCCGCACGCGGCCGCGACCCTCGCCCAGAACCTGGGCAACATGGGGTTCCACCGCTTCACGTACGCCGTGTTCGGCATCATGCAGGACAAGGACATCGACGCCGTCGTCGCCCATCTCGCGCCGGTCATCGACCACTGGTGCGTGACGGCGCTGCCGTCGCCCCGGTCCGCAGACCCGGCTGTGCTGGCGGAGAAGCTGCAGAAATTGAAGCCAAGTGGTGCGAAAGACGACGAATTCTCCGTCAAAACGTTCGCTAATCCGGCCGAAGCATTCGCAGATGCAACAAGCCGGGCCGGACAGGATGATAGAATAGTGGTCTTTGGCTCGTTCTACACCGTGGCTGGCGTAATGGCGGCCCGTAAATCCTCTCTTCATTGACGTGACACCGCATGGGCTTGTTCTCCCGTAAAAGCAAGCAGGACCGCCTCACCGAGGACAGTGGCCGCTTCTACAGCAAGGACGACGACGCCGCGATTGGCGAACGCGCCCGCGCCAAGCGCGCCAGCAACGCCGGCGGCGGCGCGACGCGCCGTCCCGGTGCCGATCCCATGCTCCCCGAAAAGAAGCGCGCCCGGCGCCGCCTCGTCGGCGCCATCGCGCTGGCGCTCGCGGCCGCCGTCGGCCTGCCGATGCTGCTCGATTCCGAGCCCAAGCCGCTCGCCGGCGACATCGCGATCCAGATTCCCGCGAAGGACAAGGCAGCGCCGCTGCCCGTGCCGGCCGCCGATAAAGCCGTGTCCGCCGCGGACAGCGTCGACAAGGACGAGGAAGTGGTCGACGCACCGCCGCCCGCGTCCGCCAACAAAACCCCGGCCGTCGCCGCCGCGAAGCCCGACAGCGTCGCGACGCAACCGCCTGCCGTGATGAAGCCCGAGCCCGCGAAACCGGAACACATGGAGGCGCCAAAGGTCGAGCACAAGGACGCCAGGGCCGAAGCCCGCCTCGCCGAGAAGGAAAGGGCGGAGCGCGAGAAGGCCGCGCACGAGAAGGCCGCACAGGAGAAGGCCGCACACGAGAAGGCCGAGCACGACAGGGCGGAGCGCCTCGCGCGCGAAGCCCGGGAAAAAGCCAGGGCCAAGGCCGAGGACAAGCCCGTGAAGCCGAAGGACGACTCTTCGCGCGCGATGGCCATCCTCGAAGGCAAGCCGGCCGAGAAGGACAAAACGGCGGAAGCGCCCTCGTCGCAGCGCTTCGTGCTGCAGGTGGCCGCGCTGTCGAGCCAGGAAAAGGCGGCGGAAGTGCAGGCGAAGCTGCGCGAGGCGGGCATCTCGTCGTACACGCAGAAGACGTCCACCCCGAACGGCGAACTGATCCGCGTACGTGTCGGTCCCCTGAACAAGGAAGATGCCGAGAAAGTACGCGCCAAACTGGGCCGCCTGGGCATGTCCGGCGCCATGACTCCAGTCTGATTCCGTACGAGCCGTGACGATTTTCGACTACGTGGTGCTGTTCATCCTGATCTCGTCGGTCGTCATCAGCACCATGCGCGGTCTGGTCAAGGAAATCCTGTCGCTGGTCGGCTGGGTGGCGGCCTTCATCGTGGCCAACGCCTTCGGCGCGAAACTGGCGCCCATGCTACCATCCGTGATTCCGGGCGAAGCCTTGCGGCTGATCGTTGCCTTCATTGCACTGTTCCTCGGCGTGCGCGTGCTGATGGGCCTGCTGGCCCTCGCCATCAGCGCCCTGATCGAGGCCACCGGCCTGAGCCTGGCCGATCGCGGCCTCGGCGGCCTGTTCGGATTGGGCCGGGGCATTGTCATCGTGCTGGCCGGCGTCATATTGTGCGGGATGACTTCCATCCCCCAGCAGGCTTTCTGGAAAGACGCGCTGTTCTCGCCCATGGCGGAAACCGGAGCGCGCACAGTCAAACCTTTCTTGCCCGCTGCCTTCGCGCAGCACGTGCAGTTTTGAAACACCCTTTTGTTTAGCTGTCCAAGTTTAGGAGCACACCATGTGTGGCATCGTCGGCGTCGTCTCGCAAGCCCCCGTCAACCAGCTGTTATATGATGCGTTGCTGCTGTTGCAGCACCGCGGTCAGGATGCGGCAGGGATTGCAACCAATCACAGCAGCATGTTCTCGATGTACAAGGCAAACGGACTCGTGCGTGACGTTCTCCGCACGCGTAACATGCGTTCGCTGCAAGGCAATTCCGGCATCGGCCACTGCCGCTACCCGACCGCCGGCTCGTCCAGCGAAGAGGAAGCGCAGCCGTTCTACGTGAATGCCCCGTTCGGCATCACCCTGGCGCACAACGGTAACCTCACCAACCAGGAACAGCTGAAGGAAGAACTGTTCCGCAACGACCGCCGCCACGTCAACACGAACTCCGACTCGGAAGTCCTGCTGAACGTGCTCGCCCACGAGATCGCGCAGGCGGCGGACGGCTTCTCGCTGACGCCGGACGCCGTGTTCAAGGCCGTCGCCCACGTCCACCGCCGCGTGCGCGGCGCCTATGCCGTCATCGCCCAGATCGCCGGCCACGGCCTCCTTGCGTTCCGCGATCCGTTCGGCATCCGTCCGCTGTGCCTCGGCATCAACGAGACCGCGAACGGCCCCGAGTACCTGCTCGCCAGCGAATCCGTCGCCCTGGAAGGCCTGGGCTTCCGCTTCGTGCGCGACATCGCGCCGGGCGAAGCCGTCTGGGTCGACGCCGACCGCCAGCTGCACACCCGCCAGTGCGCCGAGAACCCGTCGCTGAATCCGTGCGCGTTCGAATACGTCTACCTGGCCCGTCCCGACTCCGTGATCGACGGCGCCTCCGTGTACGCCACCCGCCTGCGCATGGGCGAATACCTGGCCGAGAAGATCCGCAAGGAGATCCCGGTCGAAGAGATCGACGTCGTGATGCCGATTCCCGATTCGTCGCGTCCGGCCGCGATCCAGCTCGCGCTGAAGCTGGGCGTCGAATACCGCGAAGGCTTCATCAAGAACCGCTACATTGGCCGCACGTTCATCATGCCGGGCCAGACGATGCGCCGGAAGTCGGTGCGCCAGAAGCTGAACGCGATCGCGTCCGAATTCAAGGACAAGAACGTGCTGCTCGTCGACGACTCCATCGTGCGCGGCACCACCAGCCGCGAGATCGTGCAGATGGCGCGCGAATCGGGCGCCCGCAAGGTGTTCTTCGCTTCCGCCGCGCCGCCGGTGCTGTACCCGAACGTGTACGGCATCGACATGCCGACGCGCGACGAGCTGATCGCCCACGGCCGCACCGTCGAGGAAGTGTGCCGCGAGATCACGGCCGACCGCCTCGTGTACCAGGACCTGGACGCGCTGAAGAAGTCGATCTCGGACGTCAACCCGGCGCTGACGAGCGTGGAAGCGTCGTGCTTCGACGGCGTTTACATCACGGGCGACGTCACGCCGGCCTACCTCGACCAACTGGAGCACGCCCGCCACAAGTCGTCCGGTAAGTCGTCGGAAGACATCGTGCGCACGCAACTGAACCTGAACCCGCCCGTCGCGGCGGAATAAATCATATCCGTAGGGTGGGCACCCCTGTGCCCACCTGGCGTCGCCGTCGGCGTGCGTGGTGGGCACGTTTCATTTGAGGCCCCCAGCCTCAAATGCCCACCCTACGTCTCACGGCGCATCATTCAAAAGACCATGAGCGACAAACCATCCTACGGCTTCACCACGACCATCCTGCACAACGATCGCAGGAAGTCGATCGAGCACAACTCCCTGCATAAGCCGATCCACACGTCGGTCGCGTTCGGCTACACGGATGCGCGCCAGCTGGCGTCCGTCTTCCAGGGCAAGGAACCGGGCTTCCGCTACGGCCGCCAGGGCAACCCGACCGTCAGCGCGCTGGAAGACAAGATCAGCAAGATGGAAGACGGCACCGCGTCGCTGTGCTTCGGCACCGGCATGGCCGCCATCGGCGCGCTCGCGCAGGCGCTGCTGCGCGCGGGCGACCACGTCGTGTCGTCGTCGTTCCTGTTCGGGAATACCAACAGCCTGTGGAACACGGTGGCCGCGCAGGGCACCGAGGTGTCGTTCGTGGATGCGACCGACGTCGCCAATGTGGAAGCGGCCCTGAAGCCGAATACGCGCCTCGTGTTCGTCGAGACGATCGCCAACCCGCGCACGCAGATCGCGGACCTCGCGCGCATCGGCGAACTGTGCCGCGCGCGCGGCATCCTGTACGTCGTCGACAACACGATGACGACGCCCTACCTGTTCCGTCCGAAGGCGGTCGGTGCGGGCCTCGTCGTGAACTCGCTGACGAAGTCGATCGGCGGCCACGGCATGGCATTGGGCGGCGCGCTGACGGACACGGGCCTGTTCGACTGGTCCGCCTTCCCGAACATCGCCGACAACTTCCGCAAACAGCCCCCGGCCGCGCAAGGCATGGCGCAGCTGCGCGCGAAATCGCTGCGCGACTTCGGCGCGTCGCTGGCACCGGAAGCGGCGCACCACATCGCGGTCGGTGCCGAGACGCTCGCGCTGCGCATGGAACGCACCAGTGACAATGCGCTGGCGCTGGCGCGCATGCTGGAAGCCGACGAGCGCGTGGCCGCCGTCCACTACCCGGGCCTGGCATCGCATCCGCAGCACAAGCTGGCGAGCGAACAGTTCCGTGCATACGGCTCGCTGTTCAGCTTCGAGCTGAAGGAGGGCATCGACTGCTTCGATTACCTGAACCGCCTGAAGGTCGCGATCCCGGCATCGAACCTGGGCGACACGCGCACGCTCGTCATCCCGGTCGCGCACACGATCTTCTTCGAGATGGGGCCGGAGCGCCGCGCCAGCATGGGCATCGCGGAATCGCTGATCCGCGTGTCGGTGGGGATCGAGGATACGGCCGACCTGCTGGCCGATTTCGGCGACGCATTGAACGGTTGAGCGGGCGGGGCGGTGCGGTTATGATCGTCCTGTTCCCAATCATCGATCCACAGACTGCCCGCCCCATGAAGACTGCCCTGTTTTGCGCCGCACTGCTGTGCGGTGGTGTCGCGATCGCCGCCGAGCCCGGCGTGAAATCTCCTGCGAAAGGGGCGGCCGCGAAGCCGGCCGCCGCGGCCGTATCGTCTGCTCACGCCGCCGCCGAGCTCGCGGAAGCGGATGCGCTGTTCGCCAAGAAGTCCTATCCGGAAGCGCTGGCGACATACACGAAGCTGGCAAATGCCGGCAACGTGATGGCCCAGCAGCACCTGGGCGAAATGTATTTCTACGGCGAGGCGGGCAGCGTCGACATGGACAAGGCCGCGCAATGGTTCCAGAAGGCGGCCGCGAAAGGCAATGGCGTCGCCATCGCGTCGCTCGAGCTGATGAAGCAGCGCGAGGCGCGCCGTGCCGACCTCGACTACTGGATCGCGAAATACGACGGTTCCGACCTGCGCACGAACGACTACCGCTGCCCGGCGCCGCGGTTCCCGGTCATGTCCAAGGTCAACGAGGAAATCGACTACTACAGCGGCAAGATGAAAGATTGGGAAGCCTGCCACAACCGCTGGGTGAAACAGCTGAACGCATCGCTGCCGCTGGCCAAGCGCATTCCGGACGACATCGCCAAGCTGATGACGAAGGACGAGACGGAGAAGGCAAACACGCACCTGAAGGAAGTCGGCGACCGCCTGGCGGAAGACACCAAGGTGGCGGGCCGGCTGGTCGTCGCGGACTTCGATGCGTGGCGCGCGGGCACCGAAGCCTACGTCAAGGAACACAACGAGATGGTCAAGAACGCGCCGCCGCCGGACAATAGCAAATGAGCGGCAAATGAGCGGCAAATAAGCGGCAAATAAGCGCAGGCGCCGCTAGCGCGGGCACGTGGTGTTCATGGGGGCGCTGCCGTTTGCCGGATAGGTGCGGCAGAACGTGCCTACCGGCGTGACGATGCGGTAGACGCGCATGTTGCCGTCGGCTGCCGTCGTGATCTCTTCGACGCGCGCGGACCGGAACCAGCTGCCGCCCGCCGCGTGGGCGGCGTCGAAGCGGCGGTCGAGCTCCTCCTGCGCACGCGAGCGGAAGCGCTGCGGTGCGCCGGGCGCGTGGTTCAGTTCACGGGCAATCACGGCCGCATCGCGGGTGGCGGCCGCCAGGATGTCGGCGCGGGCTGGACGGGGCGCATCCGGCGGTGCGGCGGTCGCGGGTTCGGGCGCAGGTGCGGCGAGGACGTCCGGCGCCGCAACCGGAAATGCCGGGACGGTGTCAGGCTGCGGCTGCGACGGTCGCTCGGGTACCGTCCGCGCGGGCCGGCGCGCAGGCGCCACCACGCCGGGTACGGGAGACGCGGCAGCGCTGGGTAGTGCGACGCGTGGTTTGGGCGGAACGAGGGTCAGCCGGAGCGGCGTCGCATCGGGAAGCGGGTGAATGGGCGACCGCTGGAACAAGCCCAGCCACAGCAGATGTACCGCCGCGGACACCAGCAGGGCAAGTGCCAACCCTCCCTGCGGACGTGCGCCGGGCAGTTGGATCCTGGGATAGTACGCCATATGGCTCCTTCACGGTCACGGCACCGCAAGCCGGCGCAACGGGATCATACCTAAAAATCATCGTTGTTTTCTCACCAAAAGTTGCTTCAGCCAAATGCTCATCATCACCATTAAACAGGGCAAGGAAAAAAGCCTGCTGTCCGGCGATCCCTGGATTTATTTGTCCGCCATCGAAAAGGTCGAGGGGCGACCCCAGGAGCGCGGCAAGCCCGGCGCCACGGCGGTCGTACAGACGTCGGCACGCCAGTTCCTGGCGCGTGCGGCCTACAACGCGAAGTCGCAGATCGCGGCCCGCGTGTGGACCTTGCGCGAGGACGAGCCGGTCGATCACGCCATGATGAAACGGCGCGTACAGGCCGCGGTCGCGCGGCGCGCCGTTGCCGTGCGCGGCGCGGACCCGCAAGCCCTGGCCTTGGTGATCGATGGCGAAAAAGACGGCCTGCCGGGGCTGCTGGTGCACAGCTATGGCGGGACCGGCGGTTACCTGGTGTGCCAGTTCAATGCGGCCGGCGTCGATGCGTGGAAGGTGACCATCGTGCAGGCGCTGATCGCGGCGACGGGGTGCCCCAACGTATTCGAGCGGAGCGACGAGCTGTTGCGCAAAGGGGAGGGGCTGCCTGTCATCTGGCGTGCCCTGGCCGGCGACGAGCCGCCGCAGCGCCTGATGGTACGTGACGGCAGCCGGCTGCTGCCGACGGATATCCGTACCGGTTTCGTCTATCCGCGCTGAGCGCAGGACAAAACGACAAGGCCCGCATGACGCGGGCCCGTGTGCGGGAAGGTCAGTGCCAGGACCGCAGCAGTCCGACTGCCAGGCCTTCCAGCGCGAACTCGTCGGCCTGGGGATCGACGGTGATCACGGAAAAGTCCGGATTCTCCGGCAGCAGTTCGATCGTGGAGCCGGTCTTGCGGTAGCGCTTGACCGTCACTTCGTCGCCGATGCGGGCCACGACGATCTGGCCGTTCTTCGCGCTATCGACCTTCTTGACGGCGAGGAAGTCGCCATCGCAGATGCCGGCGTCGCGCATCGACCAGCCCCTGACCTTCAGCAGGAAGTCGGGCTTGCTCGAGAACATGGCCGGGTCGACGGAGTAGGTGGCTTCGACGTGTTCCTGGGCGAGGATGGGCGAGCCTGCGGCGACGCGGCCGACGAGCGGCAGCGACATCAGGTTCGGCGGAATCGGCGGGACGAAGGCAGGCACTGCGGTCGCAGCGGCAGCCTTGGACTCGACGGACTGGCCGACGAGGCGGATACCGCGCGAGGTACCCGGGGAAATTTCGATCGCGCCTTTACGGGCCAGGGCCTGCAGGTGTTCCTCGGCGGCGTTGGCCGAGCGGAAGCCAAGCTCCTGGGCGATTTCGGCGCGGGTCGGCGGGAAGCCGGTGTTGTCGATGGCTTCCTTGATCAGGTTAAGGATCTGTTCTTGCCGTGCGGTGAGCTTAAGCATGTTCGTCTTCGTTGGTACGGGGTCAGACTGTATTTTTGTACAGTATTGCGCCGCGCGCAAGGGGATTTCAAGATTTTTTTGCGCTGCGGTAGGCAGCGCACGTCTACAACCTTTTGCGCTGCGGTAGGCAGCGCACGTCTACAACCTTTTGCGCTGCGGTAGGCAGCGCACGACCCACAATCCCATTGAGCCCTTGACGGTTTTGCTGTTATAATGTTGGGCTTTCCCTTCCCACACTCGTCTTGACGCCGAGGTGGGCATTTGTTTAAACGTCCTTAAGGAGTGTTTCATGCGTCATTATGAAATCGTGTTTATCGTCCACCCGGACCAGAGCGAGCAGGTCCCGGCGATGATCGAACGCTACAAGACCACGGTCACCTCGCGCGGCGGCAACATCCACCGCGTCGAAGATTGGGGCCGTCGTCAAATGGCTTACCAGATCCAGAAGCTGCCGAAGGCACACTACATCTGCCTGAACATCGAGTGCGACAACGAGACCCTGGTCGAGCTGGAAACCGCATTCAAATTCAATGATGCCGTGCTGCGTCACCTGACCGTGAAGATGAAGAAGGCCGAAACCGCACCGTCGCCGATGATGAAGTCGGTCCAGCGCGAAGACGCAGCCAAGAGCCACCGCGCCGAGCAGGCCGCCGCTCCGGCCGCAGCAGCCTAAATCTCTCGCGGGAGCACCGAGCAGTCAGTGAACGAGCTGTCCCTGGTCGCAAGCATTCTGGAACGCGACGTTTTGCGCTACACCCCGGCCGGCATCCCCATCGTGGGCGGCATCCTGCAACACGGATCGACGCAGACGGAAGCGAGGATGGACAGGCAGGTCGAATTCGAGATTCCCGCGGTTGCCGCGGGCGAGATTTCGGGACGATTTGCCAATGCCGAGTTGGGCGCGATGTACCGCTTCACGGGATTTTTGGCCAGGAAAAGCCGTCACAGCAAAAGCTTGGTGTTTCACATCATTGATTTCAGTGCCGCATAGCAGTAAAAACTGCGGCGGGCACGTTTATAGATAGATACAGGAGCCTCAAAATGGCATTCGGTAAAAAGTTCGACAAAAACAAAGCTAAGCTCAAAGAGAAGCGCAAACAGCAGAACCCGCTGTTCAAGCGCAAGAAATTCTGCCGCTTCACCGCTGCAGGCGTGGAACAGGTTGACTACAAAGACGTCGACACCCTGAAGGATTTCGTCCAGGAAAACGGCAAGATCATGCCGGCACGCCTGACCGGCACCAAGGCGCACTACCAGCGTCAAGTGGACACCGCCATCAAGCGCGCCCGTTACCTGGCTCTGCTGCCGTACACCGACCTGCACAACGCTTAATCGTCGGTTACGACATCGAAGCATAGTCAGATTACTGGAGAATAAAATGCAAGTTATCCTGCTGGAAAAAGTCGTCAACGTCGGCAACCTGGGCGACGTCGTCAAGGTCAAGGACGGTTACGCACGTAACTTCCTGATCCCGCAAAAAATGGCCCGCCGCGCAACGCAGGCTGCCGTGGCCGAATTCGAAGTCAAGCGCGCCGAACTGGAAAAAGCAGCTGCCGAGAAACTGGCCGCCGCGCAAGGCCAAGGCGACAAGCTGAACGGCATGACCGTCACCGTCGCCCAGAAAGCCGGCGTCGATGGCCGTCTGTTCGGTTCCGTGACCAACTTCGACATCGCCGAAGCCCTGACCAAGCAAGGTTTCGCCGTCGAAAAGGCACAAGTGCGTATGCCGACCGGTCCGCTGAAGACCACCGGCGAGCACCCGGTGTCGGTCGCTCTGCACACCGACGTCGTGGTGGAAATCACCATCGCGGTCGTGGGCGAAGCTGCCTAAGACGACTCTGTTGTCAGAAAGAGAAAAAGCCGGGGATTCCCCGGCTTTTTTATTTTCGGAAACTCACCAATGATTTCAGCGCCTGATCGGGAACGGGTATAATGCCGGCCATGAACACCCCAGCAGACCCGCAGATCGAGTCGCTCCGCATCCCACCGCATTCCATCGAAGCAGAACAGTCCGTCATCGGCGGCCTGCTACGCGATAACGCGGCGTGGGATCGCATTGCCGATTTCATGCATGCGGAGGATTTTTATCGCTATGACCACCGGATCATCTTCGAACAGATGGTCCGCCTGATCAATGCCGGCAAGCCTGCCGACGTGATCACCGTGTACGAGGCGCTCGTCCAGCTCGGCAAGGCCGAGGAGATGGGCGGCCTGCAGTACCTGAATGCGATGGCGCAGAACACGCCATCCGCCGCCAACATCCGCCGTTATGCCGAGATCGTCCGCGATCGCGGCGTGCTGCGCCAGCTCATCACCGTCGCCGACGAGGTGTCCGGCAAGGCCTTCAATCCGCAAGGCGCCGAGGTCAAGCAGATCCTCGACGAGGCCGAATCGCGCATCTTCGCGATCGCCGAGCAGGGCGCCCGCGGCGCGCAGGGCTGGCTGCCCGTGCAGCCGCTGCTGACCCAGGTGGTCGAGCGCGTCGACGAGCTGTACAGCCGCGACAACCAGGGCGAGATCACCGGCGTCCCGACGGGCTTCACCGACCTCGACAAGATGACGTCCGGCCTGCAGCCGGGCGACCTCGTGATCGTCGCGGGCCGTCCGTCGATGGGCAAGACCGCGTTCTCCGTCAACATCGGCGAAAGCGTGGCGGTCGACGCCGGCCTGCCCGTCGCGATCTTCTCGATGGAGATGGGCGGCGTGCAGCTGGCGATGCGTATGCTCGGCTCGATCGGCCAGCTCGACCAGCACCGCCTGCGTACCGGCAAGCTGCTGGACGAAGACTGGCCGCGCCTGACGCATGCGATCCAGAAAATGAACGATGCGCAGATCTTCATCGACGAGACGCCGGCGCTGAACCCGATCGAGATGCGGGCCCGCGCCCGCCGCCTGGCCCGCCAGTGCGGCAAGCTGGGCCTGATCATCGTCGACTACCTGCAGCTGATGCAGGGTTCCAAGCCGGGCGACAACCGGGCGTCCGAGATCTCGGAGATCTCGCGAAGCCTGAAGGGCCTGGCGAAGGAACTGGGGTGTCCGGTGATCGCGCTGTCCCAGCTGAACCGCTCGCTGGAACAACGTCCCAACAAGCGCCCCGTGATGTCCGACCTGCGCGAATCGGGCGCTATCGAACAGGATGCGGACGTGATCATCTTCCTGTATCGTGACGAAGTTTACAACCCGGACTCGCCCGACAAAGGTACCGCCGAGATCATTATCGGCAAACAGCGTAACGGCCCGATCGGCGCCATTCGCGTGACCTGGATGGGCATGTATACCAAGTTCGGCAATTACACCGGCAACCTGGCTGTGTACCAGGGCGATTAACGGTGGGGGTCTCGCAAACCTGCTGCGCGTTGCATTTTCGTCGGCAGACGCCAAGTCCTGTGATGCTCGCCGTACCGTAAGTACGGCTGCGCTTCTCGAACGAAACTGCGGCCGCTCGCGACGGTTTGCGAGGCCCCTGATGCGTCGCCAGTAAAAAACAAAAAAGCTGTTGTTGTGGCGTAGTGCTGCAACCCTTAAGAAGTCCCAAGAGATTTACCCAACGGAGAACCTATGTTTGGACGCCTGATGCCCACGGAGGGCAAATTTTTCGACCTGTTCAACCAGCACGCCGCGTTGTGCGTGAAGGGTGCACAAGAGATGGTCGGCCTGATGACCAACTTCGACGACCTGGAAAACCGCACGCACGCCGTGGAGAGCATCGAAAAACAGGCGGACAAGATCACGTACCAGTGCGTGGACCTGCTGCACAAGACGTTCATCACGCCGCTCGACCGCGACGACATCCACAAGCTGATCACCCGCATGGACGACATCCTCGACATGATGGAGGACGCCGCGCAGACCATCTCGCTGTACGACCTGCACGCCGTCACGCCGGAAGCGAAGCGCCTGGCCGAGCTGTGCCTGGCATGCTGCGAAAAAGTCCAGCAGGCCGTCGGCATGCTGCACAACATGGACAATGCCCAGAAGATGGTCGCCATCTGCGAAGAGATCGACCGCCTGGAATCGGACGCCGACCACGTGATGCGCGCCGCGATGTCCAAGCTGTTCCGCGACGAACCGGACGTGCGCAACCTGATCAAGATGAAGGCCATCTACGAAATCCTCGAGACCGTGACCGACCGCTGCGAAGACGTTGCCAACATCATCGAAGGCATCATCGTCGAAAACGCGTAACGACCGGAACAACAAAAACAACATGGACTCTCTTCATATCAGCATTTACGTGCTGGGCCTGCTCGTCTTTTTAGCGCTGGTCTTCGACTTCATGAACGGCTTCCACGACGCCGCCAACGCGATCGCGACGGTGGTGTCGACCGGCGTCCTGCGTCCGCAGACCGCGGTCGCGATGTCGGCGCTGTTCAACTTCGTCGCCATCTTCACCGTCGGCCTGCACGTGGCGTCGACGGTGGGCAAGGGCACTGTCGACCCGCATATCGTCGACCACTATGTCGTGTTCGGGGCGCTCGTTGGCGCCATCATCTGGAACATCATCACGTGGTACTACGGCATCCCGTCCTCGTCCTCGCACGCCCTGATCGGCGGCCTGGTGGGCGCGGCCGTCGCCAAGAGCGGTACCGGCGCCCTGGTCGGCGGCGGCCTGCTCAAGACCGTGCAGTGGATCCTGCTGTCGCCGCTGCTGGGCTTCATCCTCGGCTCGCTCGTGATGCTGGCCGTGTCCTGGATCTTCGTGCGCACCCCGCCGCGCAAGGTCGACACGTGGTTCCGCCGCCTGCAGCTCGTCTCGGCCGCGGCCTACAGCCTGGGCCACGGCGGCAACGATGCGCAGAAGACCATCGGCATCATCTGGATGCTGCTGATCGTGGCCGGCGTCTCGAAGGCCGGCGATACCGCACCCCCGCTGTGGGTCATCATCGCCTGCTACACGGCGATCTCGATGGGCACGCTGTTCGGCGGCTGGCGGATCGTGCGCACGATGGGCCAGAAGATCACCAAGCTGAAGCCGGTCGGCGGCTTCTGCGCGGAATCGGGCGGCGCCATCACGCTGTTCATCGCCAGCGCGATCGGCGTGCCGGTATCGACGACGCACACCATCACGGGCGCCATCGTCGGCGTCGGCTCCGCGCAAAAGGCTTCGGCCGTGCGCTGGGGCGTGGCCGGCAACATCGTGTGGGCCTGGGTCTTCACCATCCCCGCGTCGGCCTTCATGGCCGCGATCGCGTGGTGGGTCGGGACGCACATCCTGTAAGCGCGTCGCGCTACCATCGAAAAGCAGCCTCCGGGCTGCTTTTTTATTTCCCCAAACCGGGGCCAGACCCCATTTTCAGGAAATTGCCAAAAAATGGGGTCTGACCCCGGGTTCATTTTCGCCACAGTTGCGTGTTCCTTTTTCATTTTTACTAACGACGTAGTAATATTACATGCGATCGTCGGCCAGCGTTGCCGTCCGGGCTACGCCTGTCGGTCAGAATAAGAATGAAGAGGGGACAATATGATATTCAGAAGTAGTTTGACTTCATGGTCGGGGCTCGCCCTGGCCGCCTGTGCCAGCGTGCTGCTGGCCGGCTGCGGCGCGGGTGACGCGGGCCAGCACGCCACCCAATCCGGCACCCGGATGCTCGCGACGAGCACCGCCGCCGCCGCACCTGTCGCGCCGGGCACTATCCGCATGCACTTCCACCGCGTCCAGAACGACACGGCCCAGTGGGGCGTGTATTCGTGGGACGGCCCGCAGCATCCCAGCTCCGCGTGGATCACCGACCGCTTCATGTTCACGAACAGCGACGGCTACGGCGGCTACGTCGACATTCCGCTGGCGGCCGGCAAGAGCGCGATCTGGTTCCTCGTCACCGACGGCAGCGGCAGCAAGAATTGCGGCGCCGACCAGCACGCCGACCTGAATGCCGACATCGCCACCAAGGGCCAGGAGATCTGGATGCTGGAAGGCGACTGCAACGTGTACGCGACCCAGCCCGCGCTCAGCTTCGGCAACCTGGCGTCCGCCAACGCGCAGTGGCTGACCGGCACGACGCTGGCCTGGCCGGGCATACCCACGGGCGGCAGCTATAAACTGTTCTACGCGGCGAACGGCGGCCTGGCGCCGACCCAGGGCGGCGACGTCGGGCTGGCGGGCGCCGAACGTGCCTTCGACCTGACCGTAGCCGCGCTGCCGGATGCGCTCCGCCAGAAATACCCGCACCTGGCCGGCGCCACGGGCCTGCGCCTGAAGGACGCGGACGCCGCCCAGGTGGCGTCGCTGGTCAGCGGCCAGTTCGCCATCGCCCAGTATGACGGCGGCGGCAACCTCGTGCAGGTGACGTCGCTGCAGACGGCCGGCCTGCTGGACGACCTCTACGCGGCAAAGGCCGCGCAGGCGCAGCTGGGCGTGACGTTCGACCGGAGCGGTCGCGCGACGTTCCGCGTGTGGGCGCCGACGGCGAAATCCGTCGCGCTGAACCTGTACGCGAGCGCGACCGCGACGACCGCGTCGACGGTCCCGATGACGCGCGACGCGGCCAGCTGCGTGTGGAGCTTTACCTCGAACGATCCGACGCTCGCCAACCGCGCGTACTACACGTACACGGTGCAGGTGCTGTCGCGCTGGGCCGACAACAAGATCGTGACGAACACCGTCACCGATCCGTACTCGCTGAGCCTCTCGGCCAACAGCGCGCGCAGCTTCGTCGCGAACCTCGACAGCCCGCAACTGAAGCCGGCCGGCTGGGACGACCAGCGCATCCCGAAACTCGACGCGCCCACCGACATCGCGCTGTACGAGCTGCACATCCGCGACTTCTCGGCATCCGACGCCACCGTGCCGGCCGCCCACCGCGGCAAATACCTGGCTTTCACGGACGACAACGCCAACGGCATGCGCCACCTGAAATCGCTGCAAAAGGCGGGCATGACGCACATTCACCTGCTGCCGAGCTTCGACATCGCCAGCGTCAACGAGAAGGGGTGCGTCACGCCGGCCATCCCGAATGCAGCGGCCGATTCGACCGCGCAGCAGGCCGCGGTAGCCGCGGTGGCGGATGCGGATTGCTTCAACTGGGGCTACGACCCGGTCCACTACAGCGCGCCGGAAGGCAGCTATGCGACGGATGCCGGCGACGGCGCCGTGCGCGTGCGCGAGTTCCGCGCGATGGTGCAGGCACTGCACGAAACCGGCCTGCGCGTGACGATGGACGTCGTGTACAACCACACGAGCCAGTCGCAGCAAGGCCCGCTGTCGGTCCTCGACCGCATCGTGCCGACCTATTACTACCGCTTGGCCAACGACGGCCACATCCTGAACGACAGCTGCTGCGCCGACACCGCGCAGGAAAACGCCATGATGGGCAAGCTGATCGTCGATTCCGTGTCGCTGTGGGCGCGCCAGTACAAGGTCGACAGCTTCCGCTTCGACATCATGGGCTTCACGCCGCTGGACCTGTTGAAACGCCTGCAGGCGAGCGTCAACCAGGCCGCCGGCCGCGACATCTACCTGTACGGCGAAGCGTGGAACTTCGGCAGCGTCGCCAACGACGCCCGCTTCGTGCAGGCGCGCCAGGCCAATATGGCGGGCACCGGCATCGGTTCGTTCAACGACCGTATCCGCGACACCGTGCGCGGCGGCGGCTGCTGCGATGGCGGCCAGGCCCTGATCAGCCAGCAGGGCTTCATCAACGGCGTCTACACGGACCCGAACGCGCTGTCGACGCAAACCCGCGACGATGCGCTGCGTCTCGCGGACCTCGTGCGCGTCGCGCTGTCCGGCACCTTGAAGGACTACCGCTTCACGGACCGCTTCGGCAACGTCCGCACGAACGCGCAGATCGATTACTTCGGCCAGCAGGCCGGCTTCGCGGCGAATCCGGCCGAGACGATCAACTACATCGAGGCGCACGACAACCAGACGCTGTTCGACATCAACGCGTTCCGCCTGCCGCAATCGACCTCGCTGTCCGACCGCGTGCGCGTGCAGACGCTCGGCGCCGCCATCAACGTGCTGGCGCAGGGCATCCCGTTCTTCCACGCCGGCCAGGAAATCTTGCGCTCGAAATCGCTCGACCGCGACAGCTACAACGCGGGCGACTGGTTCAACAAGCTCGATTACAGCTACGCGTCGAACAACTTCGGCGTCGGCCTGCCGATGGCGGGTCCGAACCAGGACAACTGGTCGTTGATGTCGCCGGTGCTGACCAACCCGCTGATCAAGCCGGACACGCGCGCGATCCTCGCCGCGAAGAACGCGTTCGAGGACTTCCTCGCGATCCGCGCGGACAGCACGCTGTTCCGCCTGCGCACGGCGCAGGACGTGATCGACCGCCTGAAGTTCTACAACGTCGGACCGGAACAGGTGCCGGGCCTTGTCGCGCTGAGCATCGACGGCGCGCGCTATCCGGGCGCCCAGTACAAGGCGGTGGTCGTCGTGTTCAACGTCGACAAGGTCGGCAAGACGATCGCGATTCCGGAACTGAAGGGCCGCAAGCTGCAGCTGCACCGCATCCAGAAGAACGGCAGCGACGACGTCGTGAAGGCGTCGGACTTCGATCGCAACAGCGGCACGTTCGCGATCCCCGCGCGCACGGCGGCCGTGTTCGTGCAGCACGCGAACGACTGATCGGAGCGTGAAAAAAAAGAGGGCCGGGGATGCGATCGCCGGCCCTTTTGCCATCGGGTGCGACGACTTACGGTTTGCCGGCCGCCCAGTTGTTGGTGCCGCCGCCGTTCGTGCGGTCGTTCTCGAGCGCCTGCTTGTCGACGATCGTCAGGTTGTCCGTGCGGCTCGGCGCCTTGCGCGGGATGAGGGTGCCGGTCGGCGTGTAGCTCGAATCGAGGTAGGTGTTGCCAGCTTGCCTGGTCTGTGCGCCGTCGGCGGCGCAGCCGGACAGCAGGATGGCGGTGGCCGCCAGGATCGGCGGAACGATGCGGTTCATTACGTGACTCTCCTGTAGTGGGTTTGCGGTTGGCAGGTCATTTGATGCAGACGGCGCGCACCATCTTGATGTCGGTGACGCCGCCCAGGATCTTCTCGATGCCGTCCATTTTCAGGGTCAGCATCCCGTCCTCCAGCGCGGCCGCGAGCAGCTCGGCCACGCGCGCGTGCTCGGTCAGCAGGCGCTTGATACGCTCGCTGCCCAGCATCAATTCATGCAGGCCGACGCGCCCGCGGTATCCCTTGTTGCACTCGGCGCAGCCCACGGCGCGATACAGCGTGAAGCGCCCGGACGCGTCGCCATGGCGCTGGCGCCAGCCGGCCAGCACGGCCGCGCGCGCGGCCTGCGGGTCCGCCTTGTATAACGCCTGGCCGCGCAACTCCTCGCAGTATTCGTCGAGCAGCGCCTCCACCTCCGCGTCGTCCGGGCGGTAGGCCTGGCGGCACGCGGTGCACAGGCGGCGCGCCAGGCGCTGCGCTAGGATGCCCAGCAGGGCGTCGGCAAAATTGAATGGATCCATGCCCATGTCGAGCAGGCGCACGACGGATTCCGGTGCGCTGTTCGTGTGCAGCGTCGAGAACACGAGGTGGCCCGTCAGCGACGCTTCGATGCCCGTGCTGACGGTCTCGCGGTCGCGCATCTCGCCGGCCATGATCACATCCGGATCGGCGCGCAGAAAAGCGCGCATGACAGTCGCGAAGTCGAGGCCCGTCTTGCGGTTGACCTGCACCTGGCGCAAGCCTTTCTGGGTGATCTCGACCGGGTCTTCCGCCGTCCAGATCTTCGTCTCCGGCGTGTTCAGGTGCGCGAGGATCGAGTGCAGCGTCGTCGTCTTGCCCGAGCCGGTCGGTCCGCACACGAAGAACAGGCCGTACGGCTTGGCGACGGCGGCCTTCAGGCGCGCCAGGTTGTGCGGCAGGATGCCAAGGTTGTCGAGCGGGATCGGTTCGCCGGCCTGCAGTATGCGCATGACGATGTCCTCGACGCCGCCGCTGGACGGGATCGTCGCCACGCGCAGTTCGATGTCGAGCGGACCGTACTTGCGGAAGCGGATCTTGCCGTCCTGCGGCTTGCGCCGCTCGGAGATGTCGAGGTCGCACATGATTTTCACGCGCGCGACGAGGGCGTTGCGGTAGCTGGCGGGGATGTCGATGTACGGCACCAGCACGCCGTCCTTGCGGAAGCGGATGCCCGTCTTGCCGCGCCCCGGCTGCGGTTCGATGTGGATGTCGGATGCGCCCTGGCGGTGCGCGTCCATGATGATCCGGTTCAGCAGCTTGACCAGCTCGTTCTCGACGGCGGCCGAGACCTCGGTGCCGCCGCCCTCCGTCTCCTCGTCCGGATTGCCGTCCTCTTCCAGGTTCGACAGCAGTTCGCCGACACTCCCTTCGTCGGCCACGGGCGCGCCGAAGAACTGGGCCACGGTCTGGTGCAGGTCGTGGCGAGTCGTCACGCGCCACGCGATGCGCGCGCGGCCGAACACCTGCGTGGCGATGTGGCTGGCGGCCACGCGTTCCGGGTCCAGCGCCATCAGCACGAGACCGTCCGGACCATCCTCCAGCGGCAGCCAGCCGTGCTCGAGCGCGTACTGCGGCTTCAGGTTGCGCAGCAGCTCGACGGGCTTCACGCGCTCGGCGCGGAACGGTTCGTAGGGCAGGCCGCAGTACGTCGCCAACGCCTCGCCGATCTGGGCTGGCTTCAGGTGGAAATCGGACACCAGCACATCCTCGATGTCGGCCTCGCGCTCGCGTGCGAGGCGCGTGGCCAGTTCCAGTTCCTGCGCGGCGAGCACCGCGCGCGTGACGAGGGCATCGTAGCGGCCGCGCGGCGGCGGGGCGCGCAGGCGCTGGGTGAGCGCGACGGCCAGGGTGTCGCACAACTGCCTCACGCCGTCCACGCACAGCTGGGGGAACGGGCCGCCTGCGCGGTGGTTGATGAACTGGATGACGCCGAGCAGCGCGCCGCCCGCGTCGATCAGCGGCGCCACCAGCATCTCGCGCGTGCGGTAGCCCGTGCGCTGGTCGACGCCGCGCTGGAAGCGCAGCGTGGGTCCCAGGCGCCGCAGCTCGGCTTCGTCGTAGACGTCGGCGATGTTGACGGTCACGCGCGCCAGCGCCACGAAACCGGCGATGGAGCCGGGCCCGATCGGCAGCTGCAGGTGGCGGATTTCGGACAGGCCGGTCTTGACCTTGGCGACGAGGGCGTCCTGCGCGGGCGTGACGGCGTACAGGGTAAAACGGTCGGCATCGAACAGGTCGCAGAAATCCTGGCCGAGGTCGAGCATGATCTGGTCCAGGTTGGCGGTGGCGTGGATCTTCGTGGTGATCGCCTGCAGGCGGCGCTGGAATTCCAGGCGTCGCGCCGTGTCGTCGGGCGCGCGCCGGTCTCCCCGCAGTTTTCCCGTCTGCGGTTCCACGAAGTCCCCGCTCATCGGAGTTCCACTTCCAGGCCTTCGTAAGCCAGTTCGACCACGAGGCCGTCCAGGCGGTCCCGCCAGCGCGCGACGGCCTGCGCGAACACGGCTTCGAGCTCGTCGTCCGAGCGGGTCGGCTCGTGGTGGGTGCAATACAGGCTGCGTGCGCCGACCTTCAGCGCCAGCGCGATGGCGCCGTCGAGCGTGCCGTGGCCCCAGCCCTGCTTGGCAGGATATTCGTCGAGCGTGTACGAGCAGTCGGCCACGAGCGCGTCGACGCCTTCGATCGTACGCTCGATCTCGCGCTCGCGCCGTTCGATGTCGCGCTGCGCCGCGTCGTACTCCGCACTGCCGGGTGCGTGCGGATTGAAGAAGGGTTCGTGGTCGCCCGTGAAGAACATGGCGCGGCCGTTGCATTCGACCCGGTAGCCGAGGTTCGTCACGGGGTGATTCATCACGACGTTGTGCACGACCACGTCGCCGACCGCGTGCGGCACGCCGACTTCCAGCGTCCGGTAGTCGATGGTGGCATCCATCCGTTCCTCGCTGACGGGGAAGTAGCTGTTCTGCAGCTGCACGCCCATCACGTGCTCGATGCCCTGGCCCGTGACGGCATCGTGGGCGCCGTGCAGGCAGACGCGCGTGCCCTTCACGAACAGCGGCGTGAAGAAGGGCAGGCCGTGGATGTGGTCCCAATGGCTGTGCGTGATGAAGATGTTGGCGCGTACGGCTGCGCCGTCTTCCGCGCGCCGGCGCATCAGGTCCTGGGCGAGCGCGTAGATCCCCGTGCCGGCGTCCAGCACGACGAGCGTGCCGTCGTCGCCGCGCACCTCGATGCACGTGGTGTTGCCGCCGTAGCGCACGGTGCGCGGCCCGGGGGACGGGATCGATCCCCGTACGCCCCAGAATCTGAATTTCATTAGGATTCCCCTTGCTGTGCAGCCTCGTCGTCTGCTCTGTTTTCCCGTCGCGGCCAGGCCTGCACCGTTACAAATATATGTCAGATCATAACGTTTATTTGTAACCGATTATCTGAAATTTGCAATTATGCATCGGTTGGTGTACAGCGGCGGATAACGCCGTTACACTGTGGGAGAATTTCATTACGGCAATTAATGTGGCGATCCATCACATGCAAGAGCTCACCCCGACCAATATCGTAGAGCGGCTCGACCTGCTCACCGAGGTCAGCGTCGCCCTCGGCGACGGCCATGACATCGGTTCCTTTCTCGACCGCATCCTGAAGGTCGCGAAGGGCATGACGCACGCGGACGGCGGCACACTGTACCGGCCGAGCAGCGACGAGCGCAGCCTGTGCTTCCACATTTCGCTGAACGACACGCTGGAGATCTACCAGGGCGGGGCCAGCGGCAACACGATCGACCTGCCGCCGATCCCGTTGTTCGACCAATATGGCAACAAGAACCTCGCCTCGGTGGCGGCGTACGCGGCCAACTTCCACCAGTCCGTGAACATCGCCGACGTGTACCAGGCCGACGTCTTCAACTTCTCGGGGATGCGGTCGTTCGACCAGACGTTCGGGTACCGGACCAAGTCGATCCTGACCGTGCCGATGACGAACCACGAGGGCGAACTGATCGGCGTGCTCCAGCTGATCAACGCACAGGACCGCGACACCGGCGAGATCTGCGCGTTCTCGGACACCGACCAGCGTTTCATCGAGGCGCTCGCGGCGCAGGCGGCCGTCGCGCTCACGAACCAGCAGCTCGTCGTGCAGATGGAACAGCTGCTGGAAGCGCTCGTCAACCTGATCAACATCGGCATCGACGAAAAATCGCCGTACACGGGCCGCCACTGCCAGTTCGTGCCGGAGCTGACGATGATGCTGGCCGAGGCCGTGCACGACACGGGCATCGGCCCGATGGCGTCGTTCCGCATGAACGACCGCGACCGCCGCGAACTATGGCTGGCCGGCCTGCTGCACGACTGCGGCAAGATCACGACGCCGGTCCACGTCGTCGACAAGGCGACCAAGCTGGAGACGATCTTCGACCGCATCCACATGATCGACACGCGCTTCGAGGTCCTGCTGCGCGACGCCGAGATCCGCGCGCTGCGTGCGCAGCTCGAACCGGACGCGGACCGCGCGGCGATCGCCGACCGCCTCGCGTCCGAGCAGGCGCGCCTGCGCGCGGACCGCGACTTCCTGCGCCAGGCGAACATCGGCGGAGAAGGGATGTTCCCCGACGACCAGGAGCGGGTACGCCGCATCGCCGCGGTCCGCTGGACGGGGCCGGGTGGCGTCGAGCGCGATTTCCTCGACGAGGACGAGGTGCGCAACCTGACCGTGCGCTTCGGCACGCTCACCGACGACGAACGCAAGATCATCAACAACCACATCGTCGTGACGATCCGCATGCTTGAATCGCTGCCCTGGCCGAAGCACCTCAAGAACGTGCCCGAATACGCGGGCGGCCACCATGAGCGCATGGACGGCAAGGGTTATCCGCGCGGGCTCACGCGCGAGCAGATGTCCGTGCAGGCGCGCGTGATGGCGATCGCCGACATCTTCGAGGCCCTGACGGCGCGCGACCGCCCGTACAAGAAGGGCAAGACGCTGTCGGAATCGCTGCACATCCTCGGCAAGTTCGCGCTCAACGGCCACATCGACCCCGACCTGTTCGACATCTTCGTGCGCCAGCAGGTCTACCTGAAATTCGCGCGCAAGAACCTCGATCCGTCGCAGATCGACCATGTCGACGAGGCGGCGATTCCGGGCTATACGCCGTGAAGCTACTGCGCAGGTACGGGGCGCGCTGGGCGCTGGGACTGGCGCTGACGCTGGCCGCGCTGGGCTATGTGATGAACGTGTGGAGCAGCCACGCGATCGCGCGCCAGGACACCATCATCGGCGACCTGCGCATGCGCCTGGAAGCGCCCGAGCTCGATCCGCGCATCGTGATCGTCGACATCGACACGAAGAGCCTGGGCGAGGTGGGGCGGTTTCCCTGGAGCCGCAACGTGCTGGCGAAACTGGTCGACCAGCTGGCCGGCCACTACAAGGCCGGCGCGATCGGCTTCGACGTTTCCTTCCCCGAGCCGGATACCAGTTCCGGCTACGCCGTGCTGGAGCGGCTGGCGGCGCACGACCTGAAGGACGATGCGGCCCTGCGCGCGCGGCTGGCGCAGCTGCAGCCGGCGCTCGACTACGACGGTCTGTTCGCCAAGGCGCTGCAGGACCGGCCTGTCGTGCTGGGCTATAACCTGGCGTCCGTACGGCGCGGCGTGCTCCCACCGCCCGCGTTCACGGCGGCCGACCTGAAGGGCCGCGAATTGCTGGCCTACGGTGCGGCCGGCTACGAGGCCAACTTGGCGCGCCTGCAGGCCGCCGCGCGCGGCG
>Ga0187844_10000557_pt1 | contig 29175 bp, 23 predicted proteins | sample SpaLakP09_SKY_50_FD_134517 | JGI IMG/M metagenome (GOLD analysis project Ga0187844, IMG submission 134517) | Oligotrophic lake water microbial communities from Sparkling Lake, Wisconsin, USA - SP09_SKY_50 | ecosystem: Environmental > Aquatic > Freshwater > Lake | place: USA: Sparkling Lake... | reverse complement strand
GGGGAGGGGAGGGTCATGGGGGGATTGTCGGGGAGGTTGGATTGGCCGCTGGTACTGTTGCCGCGAGTTGCGGGGGCCGCGAGTACCGCGCGACGCGGTAAGCGAGGGCATTCGCCTTTTAAGCGGTTGTCTCGGTTAGACGCATGTGAAGTTGAACGAGATCCCCAAGTCCAGCTCTCTCAGCAATCGCAAGGAATCAGGTTGTACTGTCAAGTAAGGGTACGGGCTTTCAGAAAAACACCCCAGAACTACGTCAGCAGACGATGACTGTGAAATCAGCTGTTGAAAATAGTCTCGATGGGGAGCGACGGCGTTCCAAAGCCATTCGATGTGTTGATCCAGTGAGGCCGAAGCCCCTAGAGGTGATTTGAGTATCCAGATATCTTCTAGCCACCTTTTCTGGGCAAATCGCGTCTCGCCTTTACGATGCGCGCACGTAGGTGCAATGCCTGTCCGTTCCGAAATGGCTTCGTGGTGTTCACCAATTCCGGCGACTCGCAACGATGCATCAAAGTGATAGAGGCGGGATTTGCCGACATGCGAAGGTTTGACAAGAATTTGTTCTCGGCGTCGCATGCCGCGCTTCAAGCGTTTTCGAACCGCTGTTGAGATTTGGGCCATTGATTTCTTTCAAATATTGACGTCCCGATCAATTTTCGGACGGCTTTGGGTTCACGGTGTCCGCAGACAAAAATGCTGTCGAAACTGGGCGGCTGATAGTGCTGACAGGGTCTCTCAGTGCGGCATCACCAATCCTCTTTGACAGCCATCACCGCATCCCTCCCCGCCGCCGCCCGCCCCGCCAGCCACGCGGTGACCGTGCCCGACACCACCACCGCAGCACATAACCCCAGCAGCCTCCCCCCCGGCACCGCCAGATCCATCGTCCAGTGAAAACTCTGCGGGTTGACCACGTGCACCAGCACCACGGACACGGCCAGCCCCAACAGCACGCCCGCAGCGGCGCCCACGGCCGTCCACGCAGCCCCTTCGCCCGCCACCACAGTCAGGATCTGCCGCCGCGTGAGGCCCAGGTGGGCGAGCAGGCCGAACTCCTTGCGCCGCGCCAGCACCTGAGCGCTGAAGCTGGCGGCCACGCCGAACAGGCCGATGGCGATGGCGACGGCCTGCAGCCAGTAGGTGACGGCAAAGCTGCGGTCGAAGATGCGCAGCGAGCGGTCGCGGATGGCGCCGGAGGAGGCGAATTCGACCAGGGCTTCGCTGTGGTCGCCCGCGCCCGCCGTGCGGCCTGCGTGGGTGGATGCCAAATTGCGGATGGCAGCCTGCAGCGCGGCGGTGTCCGTGCCTTCGCGGGGCCACAGGGCCAGGTCGCTGGTGCGGGCGTCGCCGGTCAGGTGCAGCCAGGCGGCGCGGTCCAGGGCCACGGCGCCGGACTGGCGGGCGTAGTCGCGCCACACGCCTGCTATGTAAAAGATAGCTGCTTGGGCATGTCCATCGCGCGCAAGCGGCCTAAAAGACTCTGAAAGTGCGGGCCACTCCATGCCGGGGCGCACGCCATACAGGTCCACCACCGCTTCGCTGATGTAGACGGCCACGCGGCCCGTAGGCACGCTGAGGGGCTCGCCCACCAGGGGCAGGCTTTGGGCGGGGTTGTCGCCCAGGGGGCGGCTCAGCACGGCCAGGGCGGGCAAGGTGGGCGAGAGCTGCACGGGGCTGGCGCGCAGGGGCTGAACGCGTTCCACGCCGGGCAGCTGGGCCACGGCTTCGGCAAAACCGGCGGGCAGCAGCGCGGCCTCGGTGCCCGTGGTGCCGCTGGTGCTGAAGGCCGAGCGCACGTACAGCGGCGAGGGCAGCACGGCGTCCAGCCACTGCGTGACCGAGCCGCGAAAGCTCGCCACCATCACCGTCAGCGCCACGGCCAGGCTGAGCGATGCGACCACGCCACCCACGGCAATGGCTGCGCTGCCGCGCATGCGCCGTGCGCGCTCCAGCGCCAGCAGGGGCAGGGTGTGGCGCGCGGCCAGCGGCTGGAGGGCTGCCAGCAGCCGCGCCATGCCCCAGGGCAGCAGCGCAATGCCGCCCACCAGCAAAAGGCCAATGGCCACATACGCCGCCAGCGGCACGCCGCCCACCGGGGGCGCCAGGGCCAGCAGCGCGCCGCCCGCCAGCAGCACCAGGCCCAGCGTGCCCCGGTCGGCCTGGCTGGCGGCGGTGCCCAGGCCCTTGAGCGTTTGTGCCGGGGGCAATTGCTGCGCGGCGCGCGCGGGCCACCAGCCGCCAGCCAGGGCTGCGGCCACGCCCAGCGCGCCGTATACCAGCGCGGCGGGGGCGCTCCACTGCAGCGCGGGCTGCACGCCTGCAAAGTAGCCGCCGCCCAGGTCGCCGCCCAGCAGCTGCAAGGCGGTGGCGGCCAGGGCGGTGCCCAGGGTGATGCCCAGCACGCTGCCCAGCAGCCCCAGCGCGGCCGATTCGGCCAGCACCAGCAGCAGGCGCTGGTGCGGCGTGGCACCCAGCACGGCCAGCAGCGCGAACTGCGGCCTGCGCTGCGCCACGCTGAGCGCCAGCACCGAGAACACCAAAAAGGCCCCGGTGAACAGCGCCACCAGCGCCAGCACCGTGAGGTTGACGCGGTACGCGCGCGAGAGGTTGCTGATGCGCTGGGCCGCATCGCCCGGCTGCGCCAACACGGCGTTGGCGGGCCAGCCGGGCTCGGCGCGCAGCGTGCGCTGCCAGGCGGCGGTGTCGGTGCCGGGCTGCAGCTGCAGGTCGATGCGCGTGAGCGCGCCCTGGCGGCCAAAGAGGTCTTGCGCGGCGCCAATGTCCATCACCGCCAGCGGCGCGCCGCCTGCGGCCACGGTGCCTGCCACCTGCACCGGCACGCGCTGCTGCAGGCCGGTGATCAGCAGCACCATAGGCGGCGGGCTGCCACTTTGCGGGCCGCTGGTGGGCAGGCCCAGCGCCTGCAGCGCGGCGGTGTTGAGGAACACGGTGGCCGGGGCGAACAGCGCAAAGCGGTCGGCCCCCGCCCACGGGCGCGGCATGAGCGCGGGGGCCATGGGGGGCAGCAGCAGCGCGTCGGCGCCCAGCACGCGCAGCGGGGTGCGGGCGGGGTTGGGCGTGGCAGTGGCATCCACGGCCTGCGCCACGGCCGACAGCTCCAGCAGCGGGCTGGCGCGGGCCACCTGCGGGTCGGTGGCCAGGCGTTCGTACAGCGCCTCGGGCAGGGGGCCCTGCATGGCGCGCAGTTCCAGGTCGGGCTGGCCGTTGACGGCGCGCACGGCCTGCGAAAACTCGTCCAGCGCCGACGCATTGATCACATGCACCGCAAACGCCAGCGCCACGCCCAGCATCACGGCCGCCACCGCTGCGGCGCTGCGCCAGGGGTGGTGGCGCAGGTCTTGCCAGGAGAAGGTGCGGAGCAGGGCGAGCATGGGTTGCATTGTGGCTGCAGGTGGGTGTGTGGCGCGGCACCGCTGGTGTGTGGGGCAGCCCAAGGCGGTGTTTGCAATGCGCGAGGCCGCCGACCCGTGCGGATGCGCATTCCAATCATTCCAAAGAACCGTTTGGGCTGAGCCCTGCGATGGACTCAGGACAGGCTGGTCGAAGCCTTGCGCTGCGTTTCGACGGGCTCAGCGTGAACGGTTTTCTATTTTTGAATGCTGGCCGGTGTCAACACCCAAGCGTGTGCATGCGCTGGTACTTCAGGGCATGGCCCGCGCGCCCACGGCCCGCTGCAGCATCGCCGGGCCGGTGAGCACGGCGCGCACGAAATCCGTCTGGCGCCCCACGCCTGCCTTGGTGGCGATGGTGCGGAACTGGCTGCGCACGGTGTGGATGGACACCGACTGCTGGTCGGCATATTCCTGCAGCGACAAGCCATTGACCAGCGCCTGGGCCAGCCGGGCTTCGGCGGGCGTGAGCCCGTACAGGCTGCGCAGCACTCCTTCGAGCGACTGCAGCGCGCTGGCCGGGTTGCTGATGAAGATGGCGCCACAGGCGTGGGCGCCAAAGGGCTCGGACCAGTGCGGCAGCGGCGCCACCATCACATGCAGCTCGCTGCCCGTCAGGCTGCGCAGCCGCATGCTGGTGCCCGCGTGCATGGGTGCGCCGGTGGGTGTGGCCACCACGGCCCGCATGGCGGCCTGCAGGCGCTGGTCGTCGGCATGCTGCGTGGCGTGCAGGCCGTCGCGTTCGTGGATGCACAGCAGCCCGCTGGACTGGGCGAGTATGTGCGCGCGGCCGTTGGCATGCAGCAGGCAGGCGCCTTCGCCCAGCAGCACCACGCCCATGGGCAGGCTTTCTATCACCGACAGCGATGCATGCGCCAGGGCCTCGGCGCGGTGCAGGCGCCGGTGCAGCGCAAACGCCGTCTGCAGGTGCGGCATCAGCGACTGCAGCCGCAGCTCCTCGTCGGCCGTGTAGGGGCCGCAGCGCTTGCTGCGCACGGCCGTGACGTTGAAGGAGCGGTGCCTGCGCTTTTCGACCACCGCAGCCAGTGTGTAGAACAGGTCGAGCGGACGAAGCCAGTCGCAATGCCATTCGGTGCGCGGCAAATCTTTATCCGGATAGAACTTGGACCCATTGACGATGCAGCCCTCGTGGTGCATGCGCTCGTCCTGCGTCCAGACATTGGTGCGGCAGTAGTGGGTCGCAAAGCTCGCCATGGCGTCGTCACCCACGCCATGGTGGGCCGCGAGCGAGGTTGAGCCCCCCGTCACCTCCACCGAACCGTCTGAAAAGTCCTGGCCAAAGATCATCGTGGCCTGTGAAGAGAACTCGGCCGCAAAGCGCGCCAGGAACTCTTGCCAGCGGCGGGCGTCCAGGGCGGCGTCGTAGACGCTGCGGATCAGGCCTGGCATTCCGATGTCGTTGGGGGCGTATGTCGGCAGCGTGGTCATGGGTCCTCGTTCCGGGGCGATCGGGCCGTGCAGTCTTCCAAATCATACGTTTGGGGGATGCCAAGGACAACACGAATGAATACAAAAGGCGCATGTGCCGGGCGCCTGCGGCGATGCGCGTGGGCTGGAATGCAAGGCACAGGGTTCCTGGTGGGGCTGCCGCATCCGGGGTGCGCGGGGCAATCCGTGTACCCCGGGTGTTGTGCCGCTGCAGGCCTGGCGCGCGGCCTCAGTCGGTGGCGATGCCGTCTGCGGTCAGCCGCAGCACCCGGTCCGCCCGTGCCGCCGCTGCATCCGAATGCGTGACCAGCACCAGCGATGCGCCATGTTCGCGCGTCTGCGCCAGCAGCAGGTCCATCACGCGGGTGGCGGTGGTGGGGTCGAGGTTGCCGGTGGGTTCGTCGGCCAGCAGCAGGGCGGGGCGGTGCACCAGCGCACGGGCGATGGCCACGCGCTGCAGCTGGCCGCCGCTGAGCTGCTGGGGCAGGCGCGGGCCCAGGCCTTCGAGCCCTACGGCATCGAGCATGTGCTGCACGCGTTCGGGCTCGCTTTGCCCCAGCAGCATCAGCGGCAGGGCCACGTTTTGCGCCACGTCCAGGTGCGGCAGCACGTGGAAGGCCTGGAACACAAAACCCACATGGGCGCGCCGCCACAGTGCGCGGGCGGTGTCGTCCAGCTGGCCCAGGTCGGTGGTGCCATGGGTGATGCTGCCGGTGTCCCAGCTATCGAGGCCCGCCAGGCAGTTGAGCAGGGTGGACTTGCCCACGCCCGAGTCGCCCACGATGGCCACAAACTCACCCGGCGCCACGCTGAAATGCACGTTGGCAAACACCGGCGTGCTGCCGTAGTGTTTGCCCAGGCCGTCCACGCGCAGCAGGGTCATGACGGGGTGCGCTGTGCCAGCCGCTGCAGCACGGCCTGCACCAGCTGGGCCACGGCGTGGGGGTGGTCGCAGGCGATGGCGTGGCGCTGCGGCATGCTGCGCAGCCAGGTGATCTGGCGCTTGGCCAGCTGGCGCGTGGCAGCAATGCCGCGTTCGCGCAGCAGGCCCATATTGATGGGGCGGCCGGGCGCCTGCGCGGCCAGAAAGTCCAGCTCGTCCCACACCTGGCGGTAGCCCACGCAGCGCATGGAGGGCAGGTCCGGGTGCAGGTCGCCGCGTGCGCGCAGGGCCTGCACTTCGTCGATGAAGCCACCGGCCAGCATGGCGTCAAAACGCTGGGCAATGCGGTTGTGCAGCCAGGCCCGGTCGTCAGGTTCCAAGGAAAAAAGGGCGTTTCCGCGCTCTGGTAAAGCGTTGTTAGCTCCTTTTTTTGTAGTGTGGAAGCTTGACAGCGGCTGGCCGGACACCTGCCACACCTCCAGCGCGCGCTGGATGCGCTGGCTGTCGCCGGGCGCCAGGCGTGCTGCCGTGACCGGGTCCACGCGCGCCAGCTCGGCGTGCAGGGCGGGCCAGCCCTGCTCGGCGGCCTGGGCCTCGATTTTGGCGCGCACCTCGGGGTCGGCGGCGGGCATGTCGTCGATGCCGTCGAACAGCGCCTTGACGTACAGCATGGTGCCGCCCACCAGCAGCGGCAGGGCGCCGCGTGCGCGGATCTCGGCGATGAGCCGGGTGGCGTCTTGCACAAACTCGGCGGCGCTGTAGGCCTGCAGCGGGTCGCGGATGTCGATGAGGTGGTGCGGGACAAAGGCGCGCTCGTCCGGCGTGGGCTTGGCGGTGCCAATGTCCATGCCCCGGTACACCAGGGCCGAGTCCACGCTGATGATCTCGACCGGTTGGCCTTGTTTGCCCAGCACGGCGGCCAGCGCCAATGCACCAGCGGTTTTACCGGATGCGGTGGGGCCTGCCAGGGCGATCAGGGGCAGTTCGTCATGGGGCTCAGGCGCGGTCACGGGCGGCTCCAAACTTCTGCACCAGCGTCCACGAGATGAGGGCCAGCACCACCGACCAGAACCAGATGCCGTTGACCAGCGGCCACACCGTGCCGTCGAGCCGCTGGCCCAGCCAGCCGCCGATCGCAAAGGCCGCCAGCATCATCATGAAACCGTTGAGGGCCGACGCCACGCCCGCCGCTTGCGGAAACGGCCCCACCGCCCCGCTTTGCCCGCAGGGCTGATGGATGCCATGGCCCACCATGAACAGGTAAAACGGCAGCAACAGGGCAAAGGGGTGGTGCCAGCCCATCCAGGCCACCAGCGCCATCAGCGTGCCGCCGGCCACGCTCAGCCCCCCGGCAATGGCCACCGTGCGCTGCAGCCCGTGGCGGGCCAGCAGGCGGCGGCACAAGAAGGTGCCCCCCAGGTAGGCCGCGCAGGCCGATGCCATGGTCCAGCCAAACTGCGTGCGCGAGAGGCCCAGCACGTCGATATAGACAAACGACGACGCCGCCAGAAACGTGAACAGCCCGCCATAGGTGGCGGTGGTCTGTAGCGAAAACGCCCAGAAGGTGGGGCTCTTCAGCACATGCAGCCAGGTGCTGGCCAGAGCGCGCGGCTGCAGGGCCTGCGGGTTGCGCTGTGCCAGTGTCTCGGGCATGCGCAGTGCCACCACAGCCAGGGTGACGATCGCGTACACCGTCAGGGCAGACAGCGCGGCGCGCCAGCCCAGCCATTCGCTCAGCAGCCCGCCCAGCGGCGCGCAGATGCAGGCCACGATCCCGAGGCCTGTGAGCGCCTTGGACATGGCGCGTGCGCCCTCCAGCGGGGTGTACAGGTCGCGCACGATGGCGCGCGCGCACATCACCACCGCGCCCATGGCCGCACCCTGGGCAATGCGCCACACGATGAGCAGCGCCATGCTGGGCGCCAGCGCGCTGCCCACCGAGGCCACGGTATAGATGGACAGGCCCGCCAGCAGCACGGGGCGGCGGCCAAACCGGTCGGACAGCGGGCCCCACACCATCTGCGAGCAGCCGAACGCCAGCAGCAGGCCGCTCAGGGTGAGCTGCGCCGCCGACAGCGGTGCGCCCAGGCTGCGGGTGAGCGCGGGCAGGGCGGGCAGATACAGGTCGGTGGTGACAGGCTGGATGGACAGCAGCAGGGCTAGCACCAGGATGGCCAGGCCGGGGTGGATCGAGACAGGGACAGGGGCCGCAGGCAGGGCGGTGGCGGAGGGGGCAGACATATCTGTCTGAGGGTACCAGATGGGGGGTGGACACCGGGCCGGGCGGGCTTGTGAGAGATAGTGAGAACTGGTGTGTGACGCGCGTCGCGCGGGTGACAGAGGCAGGCCCAGTGGCCCAGCACCATGCTGGTGCGGCTGGCCGGGCCCAGGCCGTCGCACAACAACACACAACACAACAAACCAGGAGACATCCCATGCACAAGATCACAACCCCCCGGGAACCCCAGGGCTGGCGCCCCACCGTGGCCACCCGGCTGCGCAGTGCGCTGACGCTGGCCGCCCTGGGCACCGCCCTGGCCGCCCAGGCCCAGGCTCCGGCCCTGCCCGCGCCCGAGAGCGTGACACTCGACAAGCTGGGCTACATGACCACCTTCCCGCCGGAGGGCGCGCAGCGCGTGGACCTGAGCAATTCCTTCAAATACCCCCAGATGCGCTGGGCGCTGCAGCACCTGCGTGAGCTGCAGCCCACGCACAACATCCGCCGGGGCAGTGCGGCGCCGTCGCCACTGCCTGCAGACCCCAAGCCGCTGGGCAGTGTGGTGTTTGACGACGACAAGGGCCAGCCCATCACCGTGGACCAATGGCTTACCCGCACCTACACCGATGCGCTGGTGGTGATGCACAAGGGCCGTGTGGTGTACGAGCGCTACGACAACCAGATGAAGCCGCACACGCCGCACCTGTTGTTCTCGGTCACCAAGTCGTTCACCGGCCTCATGGCCGCGCAACTGGCGCACGAGGGCAAGATCGACCCCAACGCGCTGGTCACCAAATATGTGCCCGAGCTGGCCGACTCCGCCTGGGGCGACATGAAGGTGCGCGAGGTGATGGACATGACGGGCGCCGTGCGCTTCCGCGAGGTCTACACCGACCCCACCACCGAAATTTTTGGCTACAGCTGGTCCAGCGGCATGCTGCCGCGCCCGCCGGGCTACCAGGGGCCGACCAATGTGTATGACTTCCTGAAGACGCTCAAGAAGGACGGCGAACACGGCGCAGGTTTTGTGTACCGCACCGTGCATTCCGAGGTGCTGGGCTGGATCGTTTCGCGTGCCACCGGCAAACACTGGGCCGAGCTGATGAGCGACAACGTCTGGCAGAAGCTGGGCATGGAGGAAGACGCCCATGTGATGGTGGACAGCGTGGGCACGCCGTTGCAGGGCGCGGGGCTCAATGCCACGGCGCGCGACCTGGCGCGGTTTGGCGAAATGCTGCGCCTGGGAGGCAGCTCCAACGGCCAGAAGGTGTTTGACAAGGCCGTGATCGACGACACCGCCAAGGGCGGCGACCGCGAGAAGTTCAAGATGGGCGGCATGGCGTTCCGGGCCGGGTACAGCTACCGCAACCAATGGTGGGTGCTGCACAACGCCGACGGCGCCTGGGAGGCCGCAGGCATCCACGGCCAGTTCATCCACGTGAACCCCGCCGCCGAGATGGTGGTGATCAAGCTCTCGTCGCACCCGGTGGCGGGTGCGGCCTTCACCCATTCGCTCACGCTCAAGGCCTGGGCGGCGCTGGCGCAGGCGGTGCGGCGCTGAGGTTGCAGCGCCTGGGCTTCGGCCTTGGCGCTTACTTCAGCTTGAACAGCGCCACCATCGCCTCGCGGTACAGGCCCTGGCCCACGGCGTTGGTGTTGTGGTGCGAGCCACCCTCCACCAGCACAAACCGCTTGGGCTCAGCGGCGGCCTCGTACAGCTTGCGGCCCAGGCTGGGCCGGATCAGGCTGTCCTCGCTGCCATGCACCACCAGCAGCGGCGAGCCGATCTCTGCCACCTTGCGCACCGATTCAAACCGCTGCGTGATCAGCCCCGACACCGGCAGCCAGCCCCACTTGAAGGTGCTGACCACCTCGGGGATGCTGGTGAAGGTGCCTTCGACGATAGTGCCCTGCTCGTCCTGCACCTGGCGCGCCAGGTCGATGGCAATGGCGCCGCCGAGCGAGTGGCCAAAGATGTAGCGGGGCTTGTTCGGCTTGTGTTGCGCCAGCCAGGCCCAGGCGGCGCGGGCGTCCTCGGCGGCGGTGGCCTCGGACGGCAGGCCCGCGCTGCTGCGGCCAAACCCCCGGTAGTCGATGGCCAGCACCGAAAAACCCAGCTCCTGCATGCGCCGGATGCGGTTGGACGAGCCCGCCACGTTCCAGCGCGCGCCATGCAGGTAGAGCAGCACGGGCGCATCTTTGCGCTCATGGGGCAGCCACAGGCCGTGCAGGCGCTCGGCCTTGCCGCTGGTGTCGGAATGGAAGTCGATCCACACATCCTCCATGCCTTCGGTGGAGGGGGCGCCGCCCCAGCTGCGGTCGCTGGGCTGGAAGATCCACTCGCGCTGTTTGGCGTCGAGGGTGGCGCAGCCCGCCAGGACGGCAATGGCCAGCGCCAGGGAAATCAGGGCAGGGGTGCGTTTCATGAAGAGGACAGAGCGGTGCGATGCCGGAAAGTTCTATCCTCCATGCACGCTCTGTGCCTATTGTGCTGAGAACGCCACCCAATGGTGGTCTATCCCCTGTCTTTTCCCTCTTTAGCGGGGGATTTTGGGTGCGGCCTAGACCACGCCCTGCGCCAGCATCGCGTCGGCCACCTTCACAAAGCCTGCAATGTTGGCGCCGTCCACATAGCTCACGTGGCCATCGGCGTGTTTGCCATAGCGCAGGCAGGCCGCGTGGATGCCCTGCATGATCTGCAGCAGGCGGGCATCGACCTCTTCGCGTGGCCAGGCCAGGCGGGCGGCGTTCTGGCTCATCTCCAGGCCCGAGGTGGCCACGCCCCCTGCGTTGCTGGCCTTGCCGGGCGCATACAGCACGCCAGCGGCTTCAAAGGCCTTGGCCGCCTCGATGGTCGAGGGCATGTTGGCCCCCTCGGCCACGCAGACCACGCCGTTCCTGATCAGGGTGGCGGCGTCGCGCGCGTCCAGCTCGTTCTGGGTGGCGCAGGGCAGGGCCACATCCACCGGCACATGCCAGGGGCGCACACCGGCCTCAAACTTCACGCCGGTGCGCTCGGCGTAGTCGCTCACGCGGCCGTAGTGGTGGTTCTTCACGTCCATCAGGATGGCGAGCTTCTCGGGCGTGAAGCCGTCCTCGTCCACGATGGTGCCGCTCGAATCCGACACGGTGATCACCTTGGCTCCCAGCTGCAGGGCCTTTTCCACCGCGTACTGCGCCACATTGCCCGAGCCCGACACCGACACGCGCAGGCCATCGAGCGAGCGGCCGTTGGCGCGCAGCATCTCTTGCGCAAAGTACACCGTGCCATAGCCCGTGGCCTCGGGGCGGATCAGCGAGCCGCCAAACGACAGCCCTTTGCCGGTGAACACGCAGTCCGCCCGGTTGGAGAGCTTCTTCATCATGCCCGCCATGAAGCCCACCTCGCGGCCGCCCACGCCGATGTCGCCTGCGGGCACATCGGTGTCGGCGCCCACATGGCGGAACAGCTCGGACACAAAGGCCTGGCAAAAGCGCATCACTTCACCGGGGCTGCGGCCCTTGGGGTCGAAGTCGCTGCCACCCTTGCCGCCGCCCATGGGCAGCGTGGTCAGCGCGTTCTTGAAGGTCTGCTCGAACGCCAGAAACTTCAGTACCGACAGGTTCACCGAGGGGTGGAAGCGGATGCCGCCCTTGAACGGGCCAATCGCCATGCTGTGCTGGATGCGGTAGCCCCGGTTGACCTGCACCGTGCCGTGATCGTCCACCCACGACACGCGGAACATCACGATGCGCTCGGGCTCCACCAGCCGCTCCAGCAGACCATGTTCGGCATAGCGGGGGTGCTCGGCAATGAACGGCCACAGGCTCTCCATGACTTCGGTGACGGCCTGCAGAAATTCGGGCTGACCCGGATTGCGGAGGGCGACATGGGAAAGGAAGCTGCCTGCGGACGCGTGTTTCATGTTTCAAAAGACTTTCAGAAGATCAAGGGGCGTGTGCAGGCCATGGCGCGCTGCAACATCGAATTATGTTCAAAAGTTATACGTTTATGCAGATGTCTCTGCACAATGGTGGGGAATGTGGCGGGTGACTTGCCACATGTTGGTGCATCTGGTGGCGGTGCAAAAAACCGTCACCGGTTGGCAAAAAGGGCGTCACGGCCTTGTCACAAGGCGGGCCCACAGTTCGGCGGTTCTAAACACAACGAGGAGAAGAGCATGCACATTTCTGGTGCAAAGTGGGGAGTTCTGGCCGTGGCAGCCATGCTGGCAGCCTGCGGTGGCAACGACGATAGCCCCTACCCCACATTGAAGGGCGACAAGCCCCTGGTGATTGGCCACCGTGGTGCCAGCGGCTACCTGCCCGAGCACACGCTGGAGAGCTACAAGCGTGCGGTGGAGCTGGGTGCCGACTTCATCGAGCCCGACCTGGTGGCCACCAAGGACGGCGTGCTGATCGCCCGCCACGAGCCCAACATCACCGGCACCACCGATGTGTCCACCCGCGCTGAATTTGCCAACCGCAAGACCAAGAAAATGGTGGACGGCGTGGAAGAAGAAGGCTGGTTCGCCTCGGACTTCACCCTGGCCGAAATCAAGACCCTGCGCGCCATCCAGCCCATGGCCGAGCGCGACCAGTCACACAATGGCAAGTACCAGATCCCCACGCTGCAGGAAGTGCTGGACCTGGCCAAGAGCGAAGGCACCAAGGCTGGCCGCACCGTGGGCGTGTACCCCGAAACCAAGCACCCCACCTTCCACGTCAACCTGGGCCTGAAGCTGGAAGACCGCCTGCTGGACGTGCTGGCCCAGTATGGCTACACCAGCAAGACCTCGCCCGTCATCGTGCAGTCGTTCGAGGTGTCCAACCTCAAGTACCTGCGCACCAAGACACAGATCCGCCTGGTGCAGCTGGTGGACGCAGACGATGTGAATCCGGATGGCACCATGTCGCTGGTCGCCCCCTACGACAAGCCCTACGACTTTGCCGTGGCCGGTGACAAGCGCACCTTCGCCAGCCTGCTCACCCCCGCAGGCCTCAAGGAAGTCAAGACCTACGCCGACGGCATCGGCCCCTGGAAGCCGTACCTGATCCCCTCCAAGCAGGTGGACGCCAACAAGGACGGCAAGCCCGACGACCTGAACGGCGACGGCAAGATCGACGACCGCGACCGCGTGATGATGCCCGCCACCGACGTGGTGAAAAACGCCCACGCCGAAGGCCTGATGGTGCACCCCTACACCTTCCGCAGCGAAGCGCGGCGCCTGGCATCGGACTTCAAGGGCGACCCCAAGGCCGAGTACAAGCTGTTCTACAACCTGGGTGTGGATGGCGTGTTCAGCGACTTCCCGGATACGGCCAAGGCGGCACGGGACAACTGATAAGTTGGGAACCGGCTGGCTCAATGAGAACAGAGCTGCCAATAAAAAAGCGCCGCGAGGCGCTTTTTTACGTATCTACGGCTCATTTGTTCAAATCAATAGAACCTCTTGGAGAACTTCTCGACATACCTGACCACCAGCTTTCTCTCTCGGTCGTCCTTGATACTTGGTAAAAGTCTCTCCAAAAATATCTCTCCTTCTGTCTTTTTGTTAAATCCATACAATAGACCAGCGTACTCGATTTTTCTCATTGGCGAGGGATTCTTGGAATCAACGTACGATAGCCAAAGATTCAATGTGGCATCCATAGATTCGAATGTGCTGACGTATTTTTTGAAGTTTTCAAGAAGGTCAATCGAAATTTGGTCTATAAAAGACTGTCCATCAACTTCATTTGAAATTTCCCACCAGTCGTCTGTTTGCGAACTAGTTGGGGAGAATTTATAAAACCGAAATTGAATGTCCGGTTGGTTTCTCTGCCAATAATTTTCAGGATTTCTGTTTATCCAGTCAAGCGCATCAATGAAAATATTTAATTCGATGGTGAATATAATTTTTTCTTTTGTTGTTGCAACGCTCTTTTTTATATTCATGCAGGCCGTGCCAATTGCGCATTTTCGGACAAATTTCGTTCGTCCTTTTTTTGAAAAATTTAAGGCATGAATTTTTTCAAAAATGAAGATGCACAGCTCGTCAAATACTGCCTGAGGGGATTTCATTAGCTTCTCGCTGGCATGTTTGGGCAAATTGTCATCGGCCAATCACCTATCCCCAGGATGTGTTGGAGTGTTTACCCGGCGACGTCCACCATTCAGGTTGATGTCGGTTGCGACGAGGCTGGACGACCTCTTACCGCCCCCGCAAAAACAGCCCGTCCAGCTCCCTCATGCTGAGCTGCCGCCACGTCGGCCGCCCATGGTTGCACTGGTCGCTGCGGTCCGTGGTCTCCATCTGCCGCAGCAGCGCGTTCATCTCGTCGATGGTGAGCTTGCGGTTGGCGCGCACGGCGCCGTGGCAGGCCATGGTGCCCAGGATTTCATTGCGGGCGCGTTGGACCACGGTGGTGGCGTCGTGCTGGGCCAGTTCGGCCAGCACGCTGCGGGCCAGTTCTACCGGGTCGCCCTGGGCCAGGGTGGTGGGCACGGCGCGCACGGCCAGGGTTTTGGGGGAGAAGGGCACGACCTCCAGGCCCAGTGTGGCCAGCACCTCGGTGGAGTCTTCGGCGGTGGCCACCTCCTGTGGCGTGGCGGCGAAGGTGGCGGGGATCAAGAGGGGCTGGCTGGCAATGCGGGCGCCGCTGTCCACCTGGGCCTTGAGGCGTTCGTAGACGATGCGTTCGTGGGCGGCGTGCATGTCCACGATGACCATGCCCTGGGCGTTTTCGGCCAGGATGTAGACGCCGTGCAGCTGTGCGACGGCGCGGCCCAGGGGCCAGTTGGCGGTGGAGCTCTCGCGACCGGTGGGCCAGGTTGTGGTGTCTGCCGTGGCGATGATTTCAGCGGCTTCGGGGGCGGTCTGCGGGCCGTCGGGCGCTGCCTGGTGTTCGGCGGGCTGTGCGGGTTGGGCAGAGGGCGCCCACAGGCCTCCGATGCTGGCGGGCGATGCTGCGGGGGCTCCGTGGTCGAGGCTGCTGGCGTTGCCGCTACTGCTGCTGGTATTACTACTGGGCGCCCACAGCGCCTGCAGGTCTTGCACACGGTGGCCACGTTCTTCAAATTTGATAGCTGCCTGGGCTTGCCAGGCGGGCGGTAGGGCCTGTTTTTTATCAAAATTTTCTGCTGTGGGCGCAGGGGCTGCTGCGTTGGCTGCCGCCAGCGCTGCGGCACGGGGTGCGGCCAGCGCGTTTTCTACCGCGTGGCGCACGGCCTGGTGCACCTCGCGGCTGTCGCGAAAGCGCACCTCGATCTTGGTGGGGTGCACGTTCACGTCCACACGCGCCGGGTCGATCTCGACATACAGCGCATAGATGGGCTGCTTGTGGCCGTGCAGCACGTCTTCGTAGGCGCTGCGCGCGGCGTGGGTGAGCACCTTGTCGCGCACAAAGCGGCCGTTGACGTAGCAATACTGGTGGTCGGGGCGCGAGCGGGCGGCGTCGGGCAGGCCTGCACGGCCGGTGACGGTGACAGGGCCCACGCGGTGCTGCACGGCGACGGATTGGGTGACGAAGTCTTCGCCCAGCACGTCTGACAGGCGGCGGGCCAGCGCGTCGTGGGCGTCCTGCGGATCACCCTGGCCCGGCACAAAGGTGGCGCGCCATTGCTCCACCAGCTTGCCTTCGTGCCAGATGGCAAAGCCCACGTCGGGCCGCGCCAGCGCGTGGCGGCGCACGGATTCAATGCAGTGGGCCAGCTCAGTGGCGTCGGTCTTCAAAAACTTGCGGCGCGCGGGGGTGGAGAAGAACAGCTCCTTCACCTCTACCGTGGTGCCGGTGTTGCGCGCGGCGGGGCGCAGCTCGCCGCTGCGGGCGTCCAGCAAGAAGGCGCTGGCCTGGGCCGCAGGGCGCGAGAGCAGCGACATCTCGGACACCGAGGCAATGGCGGCCAGCGCCTCGCCCCGAAAGCCCATGGTGGCCACGGTTTCCAGGTCGTCCAGGTTGGTGATCTTGCTGGTGGCGTGGCGACGCAGGGCCACGGGCAGTTCTTCCTGCGGGATGCCGCCGCCGTCGTCTTCCACCGTGATCAGGCGCACCCCCCCGGCCGACAGGCGCAGGGTGATCTGCGTGGCGCCCGCGTCCAGCGCGTTGTCCACCAGCTCGCGCACCACCGAGGCGGGGCGTTCCACCACCTCACCGGCGGCAATCTGGCTGATCAGCTCGTCGGGCAGGTCGCGGATGGGGCGGCGGTGGGAGGCTGGTGCGGGCTGCGCCGCTGCGAGGGGGGATGGTGCGTCGTTCACCCGGGGCATTTTAGGGCGGGGTGCGTGCAGGGGTATCGCCGCGTGTGCCGCAGGCCGATGGGGATAATGCCGCAACTTTTTTAACGTCCGGTGCCCCCACCGGCCTGCCCATGGAACTGGTTACCTTCCTCATCGACTTCATCCTGCATGTCGATAAGTACCTGGAGATGTTTGCGCAGAACTACGGCGCGTGGGTGTATGCGCTGCTGTTCCTGATTGTGTTTGTGGAGACGGGCGTGGTGGTGATGCCGTTCCTGCCCGGCGACTCGCTGCTGTTCATCGTGGGGGCGCTGTGCGGCGCGGGCATGATGAGTTTTCCGCTGGCCTGCGCGATCCTGGTGGCGGCGGCCATCCTGGGCGACCAGTGCAATTATTCGATCGGCCGCTTTTTTGGCCCCAAGGTCTTCCAATGGGAGGACTCGCGCTGGTTCAACCGCCGCGCGTTCGACCAGGCGCACAACTTTTATGAAAAGTACGGCGGCATCACCATCGTGCTGGCGCGCTTCATGCCATTCATCCGCACGTTTGCACCCTTTGTGGCGGGTGTGGCCGAGATGAACCGCGCCAAGTTCAGCGCTTACAACGTGGGGGGCGCGCTGGTGTGGGTGCTGGGCATTTGCACGGCCGGGTACTTCTTCGGCAACCTGCCCTTTGTGCGGGAGCACCTGGACAAGATCATCTGGGCGCTGATTTTTGTGCCGGGCCTGATCGCCATCTTTGGCGCATGGCGGGCGGGGCGTCAGGCCAAGACCGCCTGACAGGCTATTTTTGCTATAAAAAATAGAGCTGCTTGCGCATGATGGATGCGCGCAAGCAGCTTTTTTTATGCCTATTTTTGGATCGAGCCCGGATCAGCGGCGGCGGTAGCGGCGCTGGTCCCGGTCTTCACCGATCTCGTGGCCAATGAGCGCACCGGCCGCTGCGCCGCCGATGGTGCCCACCGGGCCCCCAAAAATCGCGTTGCCGGCCACGCCGCCGACAACAGCGCCGACGCCTGTGCCCACCTGGGCGCGTGACGGGTTGGACGCACAGCCCCCCAGGGCGAGGGCGGCGGTGCAGGTGCTTGCAAGAAGGATGTGGCGGAGTTTCATGGCGTAGTCCTTGTCGGTCTTGAAAGAAGAGGGCGGGCGGCTTGCCCGCCGGGGCTGGCCCGTGGTGCTGGGCCGGTGCTTCGACTATGGATGCTGGTGCGGGCCGTGGGTGTAGGCCGCCGAGGGCGCCCTGTGTAGGACACAGGGACATGTGTGCCGGGGCGCTGAGCACGCCAGCCTGTCGAACCCCATAAGGGTTTACGTGGCACCGGCGGCTGTTGCCAACCGCGTGGCGCAGGCAGATCATTTCCTGTGCAAACACATTCTTACAAGGAGGCACCCCATGGACCCACAAGCACAGCAGGCGAGCCGGGGAGGGCTGGGCACCCAGCTCACAGTGGCACAGCAGATCGGGCTGATCGTGGGGGTGGCCATTCTGGCGCTGGTGGTGGTGCTAGGGCTGAGCCTGGTGCGGGTGCAGCACCTGGGCGCCACGGTGGACCGGCTGGCCACCGAGCAGGTCGAGCGGCTGCAGCTGGCACTGCGCTGGCGCAGCAACATCGCCGTCAACTCCACGCGCGTGTTTTCCATCGTCCAGTCCGAGGGCGATGATTTGCAGAACTACTTCAAGGACATGGTGGCCGCCACCACGGCCGACACCAGCAAGGTGCAAAAGCGCTACACCGAGCTGGAGAACAGCCCCGAGGGCCTGCGCATCCAGGAAGAACTGGCGGCGGTGCGCAAGCCCTACCTGGAGGTGCGCGACAAGGCGCTGGCGCTGAAAAAGGCGGGCGACATGGCGCAGGCCAAGAGTTTTGCGCTGGGCAGCTTTGCCCCGGTGGTGGACAAGTACAACGCGGTGGCCGACAAGATGGTGGCCTACCAGGTGCAGCGCTCGGCCGAGCAGGCGGGCGAGGCGGCGGGGCTGATCCAGTCCTACCGCACCACCGTGCTGGTGGCGGGCGTGGCGGGGCTCGCGCTGCTGGTGCTGCTGTCGTGGGTGGTGGTGCAGCGCATTCGCCGATCGCTGGGCGAGGTGGCCCAGGTGGCGCAGCGCATTGGCGAGGGCGACCTGTCGCAACCCATCCACGCCCAGGGGCGCGGCGAGGTGGCGCAGATGATGCGCGCGATGGAAGGCATGCAGACTTCGCTGGTGCGCATCGTGGGCGATGTGCGCCACAGCAGCGACAGCATTGCCACCGGCTCCAGCGAAATCGCCACCGGCAATGCCGACCTGAGCCAGCGCACGGAAGAGCAGGCCAGCAACCTGCAGCAGACGGCGGCGTCGATGGAGCAGATCACCAGCACGGTGAAGAACAACTCCGACACCGCGCAGCGCGCGGCGGTGCTGGCGGGCACGGCGTCGGCAGCGGCCGTGAAGGGTGGCGAAGTGGTGGGCCAGGTGGTGGCCACCATGCAGGACATTGCGGCAGCGTCGAAAAAGATCACAGACATCATCGCGGTGATCGACGGCATTGCGTTCCAGACCAACATCCTCGCGCTGAACGCGGCGGTGGAAGCCGCCCGTGCAGGCGAGCAGGGCCGGGGCTTTGCGGTGGTGGCCAGCGAGGTGCGCAGCCTGGCACAGCGCAGTGCCGAGGCCGCCAAGGAGATCAAGACCCTGATCGGCGCGAGCGTGGAGAAGGTGGACAACGGCGCCCAGCTGGTGACCAATGCGGGTCAGAGCATGGAGGACATCGTGACCCAGGTCAAACGCGTGAGCGACCTGATCGGCGAGATATCCAGCGCCACCAGCGAGCAGACCATCGGCATCAGCCAGGTGGGCGAGGCGGTGACGCAGCTCGACCAGGTCACCCAGCAAAACGCCGCGCTGGTGGAGCAGAGCGCGGCAGCGGCCGACAGCCTCAAGCACCAGGCGGCCAAGCTGGCCCAGATCGTGAGCGTGTTCCGGCTGGGGCAGTGAGCGGGTTGGGCCGGATGAGCGTGGAGCGTGGTGGCTGCGCGGTCAGCCCGCCTGCAGGCACAGCGTGACCAGCAGCGAGGCGGGCTGCACCGCCTTGAGTGCGTGCAGCGCACGCGGCGCCAGGTGCACAAAGTCGCCAGGGTGCAGCTGCTGCACGGCGCCGTCGCTGACAAATTCAACCACTCCCTCGATGCACTGCACGGTGGCTTCGCCCGGCGTCTGGTGCTCTTTCATGGACTTGCCCACGGGCAGGACCACGCGCATGACTTCGAGCTGTCCGGCCTTGAGGATGGCGGTGGTCGGGGTGTCGGGCAGGCGCTCGCCCAGGGGGCGCACGCTGACGATCTGGCCGGATTGGGCATGGGGCAAGGCCATGGTTTTACTCCTTCCTGTCTTGCCCCGGCGCATCGGCGGCGCAGTGCGGGCGCCGGGCGAAATGCCCATGCGACGGCGGGGCTGTGCAGCCTACTTTGCCCGCTCTTGGCAGGTGGCGCAAGGCCGGGGAATCACCGGGTGGGCGGTGCTACGCCCCTTGTTGGCGTGTCATCCCGATGCACCGGCAACGCGGCTTATACCGACCGGCTGCGCGCCAGCGGCGGGTTCTTGGCGAAGTAGCGCGTGATGCCGCGCATCAGCGCATCGGCCAGCTGCTCCTGGTAGGCGCTGCTGCGCAGGCGCTTTTCTTCTTCGGGGTTGCTGATGAAGGCGGTTTCCACCAGCACGCTGGGGATGTCGGGCGCCTTCAGCACCGCAAAACCGGCCTGCTCCACGCGCGGTTTGTGCAGCTTGGCCATGCCACCAATCTCGCCCAGCAGCACAGAGCCGAGCTTGAGGCTGTCGTTGATCTGCGCGGTGGTGCTCATGTCCAGCAGCGCGCGCTGCACATGCTGGTCTTTGGACTGCACGTTGATGCCGCCTACCAAGTCGGCCTGGTTCTCCTTGTTGGCCAGCCAGCGCGCGGCCGTGCTGGAGGCACCGCCCTGGCTCAGCGCGAACACGCTGGCGCCCCGGGCCTCGGGGGTGGTGAAGGCGTCGGCGTGGATGGAGACGAACAGGTCGGCCTGCACGCGCCGTGCCTTTTGCACGCGGGTGCCCAGCGGCACGAAGAAGTCGCCGTCGCGGGTGAGAAACGCGCGCATGGGGTTGCCGCCCACGGTCGTGGCGTTGATGCGGTCGCGCAGCAGGTAGGCCACGCGCAGCACCACGTCTTTTTCGCGTGTGCCAGCGGGGCCGATGGCGCCGGGGTCTTCGCCGCCGTGGCCCGGGTCCAGCGCCACGATGATGATGCGGTCGGTCTGGGTGGTGGTGGCGCGGTTGCCGGTGCGGGGCGGCTCGGCCGGTGTGGGGGCGGCCGCTATTGCGGGCGGGGGCACATCTGCAGGTGCCGGTGCCGGGCCGGGGCGCTGGGCCCGCTGGGCGATCAGGTCACCCAGGGGGTCGTGTTCGGCCGACGGGTTGGCGGCTGCAGCGGGCGCGCCGGGGCGTGTGGCGGCCGTGGGGATGGGGGCCAGGGGCGCAGGTTTGTCGGCAGAGGGCGCATCGCGCAGGCGCTCGGCAATCAGCGCCTCCAGTGGGTCCACCGGCGCGGCGGGGTACAGGTCGAATACCAGCCGGTGCTGGTAGGCGGCCACGGGCGGCAGGGTAAAGACCTGGGGCAGGGCGGCCTGCTTCAGGTCCACCACCAGGCGCACCACGCCGGGGGCGTTCTGGCCCACGCGGATGCCTGCGATGTTGGGGTCGTCGGGCTTGACCTTGGCCACCAGCTCGCGCAGCGCGGGGCTGAGGTCAATGCCTTCGATGTCCACCGCCAGGCGCGGTGGGGTGGTCACAAAGAACTGCTTGGCCACCAGCGCGCCATCGGATTCGATGGTCACACGCGAATACTCGGGGGCGGGCCACACGCGCACGGCCAGGATGGTGGCGCCGCGCGCAATTTGCTGCGTGCCCAGCAGCAACACCAGCGAGCCCATCTGCAGCACGGCGCGACGCGATGGCGGTGTGGCGGGGTGGGCGGGGGTGTGGGGCTGGTTCACGGTGCGTCAGAGTCCTTGCAGCATGGCGCGCCCGGCAGGGGTGGGGGCGTGCAGGGTGACCTTCCTTTCGGTGTCATCGATTGCTTCAATGTGGATAGCAAGATCCGCAGGCGGGGTAAGCGCTGCAGCCTTTTCCGGCCATTCTGCCACCTTGAGGCCCGGGTTGGCAAAAATGTCCCTGAAACCCGCGTCTTCCCACTCGCGCGGGTCGTCGAAGCGGTAGAAGTCGAAGTGCCAGATCGAGAGGTTTGGCGCCTCGTGCGGCTCCACCACGGCGTAGGTGGGGCTCTTGATGCGGCCCTGCACGCCCAAAGCGCGCAGCAGGTGGCGCACCAGGGTGGTTTTGCCCGCGCCCAGGTCCCCGTGCAGGGTGAGGAAGGCGTTGGCCAGCAGCGGCTGCGCCGCCAGCTGGCGCGCAAAGGCCTCGGTGTCGGCCTCGCTGTGCCAGGTGAAATGGCGCGTGGCCGGGGCGGCGGTGGCGTCGCCGCTTTCTACAATCTGGCCGGTATGTGGTGCAACAGTCAACTCGTTCCTCAAATGCAGGAGTGGGCCCGCGAGTTGGGATTTTCCCAAATCGGCGTGGCGGGGGTGGACTTGTCTGCGGCCGAGCCCGGGCTTTCAGCCTGGCTGGCGCAGGGTTTTCATGGCGAGATGCATTACATGGCATCGCATGGCATGAAGCGCGCGCGCCCGGCCGAGCTGGTGCCCGGCACCGTGAGCGTGATCACGGCGCGCATGGATTATTTGCCGCGCGACACTGCCATGGACGCGCCCGAAGGCTGGCAGACGGTGGAGCTTTCGCGCCTGACCCGCCCGCAGGAAGGCATTGTCTCGGTCTACGCCCGGGGCAGGGACTACCACAAGGTGCTGCGCGCCCGGCTGCAAAAGCTCAGCGACCGCATTGCCGAGGCCATCGGCCCCTTTGGCCACCGCGTGTTCACCGACTCCGCCCCGGTGCTGGAGGCCGAGTTGGCCGCACGTAGCGGCCAGGGCTGGCGCGGCAAGCACACGCTGGTGCTCAACCGCGAGGCGGGGTCGATGTTCTTCCTGGGCGAAATTTATGTGGACATGGCGCTGCCCGAAAGCGCGCCCGTCACCGCCCACTGCGGCAGCTGCAGCGCGTGCATTGACGTGTGCCCCACGCAGGCCATCATCGCTCCGCACCGCATCGACGCGCGGCGCTGCATCTCGTACCTCACCATCGAGCATGCGGGGCCGATCCCGCTGGAGCTGCGCCCGCTGCTGGGCAACCGCATCTACGGCTGTGACGACTGCCAGCTCATCTGCCCCTGGAACAAGTTTGCCCAGGTCAGCCGACTGCCGGACTTTGACGAGCGCAAGGGCCTGTCGGGGCAGCAGCTGGTGCACCTGTTTGCGTGGGACGAAGCCACCTTTTTGCGCATGACCGAGGGCGGCCCCATCCGCCGCATCGGGCACGAGCGCTGGCTGCGCAATGTGGCGGTGGCGCTGGGCAATGCGCTGCGCGCCACGGGCGATGCCACGCTGCGCACCGCGCTGCAGTCGCGCGCGCAGGACGAGAGCGCCCTGGTGCGCGAGCATGTGGCCTGGGCGCTGGAAATATGAATAAAAACCGGCCTCTGCGCGCGATGGATAAGCGCTTTAAGCTATCAAAATAATAGCTATTGGGGTGTAGAGCACCTGCGGTGCTACTGCACGAGCAATCCGGTGGTTTTGAGGGTCTCCACCAGCCCCTGCGCAAACTGTTCGTAACCCGCCGCATTGGCATGGATCTGGTCGGACCGCAGCCGGTCTTGCGCCAGCACGCCCGACCAGCCCTTGCTGTGCAGGGGAATCTTCAACTCCCCGGCCACTTCTTCATACAGCGCGTGGTCGCTGAGGCGGCCCGCAGCGGCCATCAGCGACAGCTCGGGCACGGCCACCAGCAGCACCTGGGCGCCGCTGGCGCGCGCGTCGGCGCAGATGCGCTGTACGTTGGTGCGGGTGGTGGCGCTGCTCTGGCGGCGCAAAAAGTCGTTGCCGCCAATGCTCACGATCACCAGCGCTGGCTGATGCTGTTGCAGCAGGCCGGGCAGGCGCGCCAGCGCCTGGGCCGAGGTGTCACCCGACACACCGCCGTTGACCACCTTCCAGCCCGTCAGGCGCTGCAGCACGGCGGGGTAGGCGGTGTCGGCCGATGCGCCCACGCCCGAGGTTAGCGAGTCGCCCAGCGCCAGCACCGTGGCACCGGCGGGCAGCGCCTGCGCGCGGGGTGGCTTGCGCCCGCAGGCGGCCAGCGGCGCAAGGGCCATGGCCGCCAGGCTGGCCAGCAGTGCGCGCCGCCTTACTTGGCTTGTTTGTGTTGCGCGAAGGTCAGGGTGCAGAAAATCGGTCATCGCAGAAACCCCAGGGCAAAAGGCAGGCTCACCACGCCCAGCAGTGTGGACAGCGTCACCAGCCCCGCCACATACGGCCCGTTGTAGCCCATGCGGGCGGCCAGCACATAGCAGGTCGATGCCGTGGGCAGGGCCGAGAAGGCCAGCAGCACCGTGGTCTGCACTGGGTCCAGCCCAAACAGCCGCGCCAGCGCGAAGGCCAGCAGGGGCTGCACCAGGTGGCGGATGGACAGCACCGCCACGCTCAGCGCCTTGCCGCGCGTGAGCAGGCCAAACTGCAGGCCGGCGCCTGCGGCCATCAGCCCGAGGGCCAGCGACGCGGCGCTGATGCGGCTGACCGTGGGCACGGCCCACTCCGGAATCTGAAAACCCAGCAGGTTGGCCGCCAGGCCCGACCCTGTGGCAATGATCAGCGGGTTGCGCACCAGCTCGCGCGCAAAACTGTGCTGGCCCTGCCGTGCCATGGGCCACACGGCCGCCACGTTGAACAGCGGCACACACACACCAATCAGCACGGCAATCATCAACAGGCCCTGCGTGCCCGCCAGGCGCTCGGCAATCGCCAGGCCAATGAAGGAATTGAAGCGGAACGCCACCTGCGCGCTCGCCGCATGGTCACGCGCATCGATGCGCTTGCCCAGCCACGGCCAGTGCGGCAGGCTGTAGGCCAGCGCGATGCCAATCACGCCCGACAGCATGCCCGCGCCGATCAGCCCCGACGCGGCGCTGATGTCCACGGGGCTCTTGACGATGGACTGGAACAGCAGCACCGGGAAGAGCAGGTAGTACACCAGGCTTTCCACCGGCTGCCAGACAGAGCGGTTGAGGGCGGTGTAGCGGCAGATGAGGTAGCCGCAGAGGATGAGGGAGAAGTCGGGGAGCAGGAGCTGGGCGTAGTTCACGCTGCCGAGAATACTTGATGCGCGGCAATGCCTTGGGGTTAGCCCTTATGTGGAATCCGCAGGGCGCCAACGTGGCGGTTGCGCATACCATCGGCGCTGTTTGTTACCCGCACGAAGGAGAACTCCATGCATCGTCGTCAATGGCTCGCGCTGACCGTACTGGCTGCCGCAGCAGGCACCGCTGCCGCCCAAGGCTATCCCAACAAGGTGATCAAGCTGCAGGTGCCGTTTGCACCCGGTGGCACCACCGACATCATTGCGCGCGTGATCGCCGACCCGCTGGGCAAGGCCCTGGGCCAGAGCGTGATCGTGGAGAACAAGGCCGGTGGCGGCGGCATCGTGGGTGCGGCCGAAACGGCCCGCTCGGCCCCCGACGGCTATACGCTTGGCGTGGCCACCGTGTCCACCACGGCCGCCAACCCTGCCATCAACCCCAAGACGCCGTACAACCCGCTGACGGACTTCACGCCCATCATCAACATCGCGGCCACCCCCAACATCATTGCGGTGCACCCCAGCTTCCCGGCCAAGGACTACAAGGCGTTCGTGGCCGAAGTCAAGAAGTCGCCCGGCAAGTATTCGTACTCGTCCTCCGGCACGGGCGGCATTGGGCACCTGCAGATGGAGCTGTACAAGAACCTCTCGGGCACTTTTGTGACCCACATCCCCTACCGCGGTGCGGGCCCGGCCCTGAACGACACGGTGGCGGGCCAGGTGCCCATGATTTTTGACAACCTGCCTTCGGCCCTGCCTTTCATCAAGGAAAACCGCCTGGTGCCCATCGTGGTGGCGGCGCCCCAGCGCGTGGCGGCCCTGCCCAATGTGCCCACGTTCAAGGAACTGGGCCTGGAGCCGGTGAACCGCATGGCCTACTACGGGATCGTGGGCCCCAAGGGTCTGCCCAAGGACGTGGTGGACAAGATCAACGCCGCCGTGCGCACGGCATTGCAAGACCCGGCCGTTAAAAAGCGCATCGAAGACACCGGCTCCCTCGTGATCGGCAACACGCCCGAGCAGTTTGCCGAGCAGATCAAGGCCGAGTTCGCGGTCTACAAGGATGTGGTGGTCAAGCAGAAGCTGACGCTCGAATAAGCGCTGCACACTCCATCCATCACTTCGAAAAGCCGCCCCTTCGCCCGGGCGGCCTTTTTACGTGCTATCGTTTTTGCATGCTTGCCGCCAGCCTGAACGCGATCGATGCCTTTGTGGATGCCCTGTGGCTGGAGGACGGCCTCTCGCGCAACACGCTGGCGGCCTACCGGCGCGACCTGACGCTGTACGCGCAGTGGCTGGTAGCCCAGGAGCCCGCGCTGGCGCTGGACGACACGGCCGAACTGCACCTCAACGCCTACTTTGCGGCGCGCCACGCGCAGACGCGCGCCACCTCGGCCAACCGGCGGCTCACGGTGCTGCGCCGCTACTTCCACTGGGCGCTGCGCGAGCGGCGCATTTCGGCTGACCCCACGCTGCGCCTGCAGGCCGCGCGCCAGCCCCTGCGGGTGCCCAAGACCTTATCGCAAGCCCAGGTGGAGGCGCTGCTGAACGCGCCCGATCTGGGCAACCCCCTGGGCCTGCGCGACCGCACCATGCTGGAGCTGATGTACGCCAGCGGCCTGCGCGTGACGGAACTGGTCACGCTCAAGACCTTTCAGCTGGGGTTGAACGAAGGCGTGCTGCGTGTGATGGGCAAGGGCAGCAAGGAGCGCCTGGTGCCGTTTGGCGACGAGGCGCGCGCCTGGCTGGAGCGCTACCTGCACGAGGCGCGCGGCGCCATCCTGAGCGGGCAGCAGACCGATGACCTGTTTGTGACCCAGCGCGGCAGCGGCATGACGCGGGCGATGTTCTGGGTCATCGTCAAAAAGTGGGCGCAGGTGGCGGGCATCACGGTGCCGTTGTCGCCCCATACGCTGCGCCACGCATTTGCCACCCACCTGCTCAACCATGGCGCTGACCTGCGCGTGGTGCAGCTGCTGCTGGGCCACGCCGACATCTCCACCACCACCATCTACACCCACGTGGCGCGCGAGCGGCTCAAGTCGCTGCACGCGCAGCACCATCCGCGTGGATGATGGGAGATGGATGCAGATGGAGGGCCCAAGTCTGGATTCCTCACAACAACACAAGGAGACAAGAGCATGAAGAAACTGGTTGCAGGCGCGTTGCTGCTGGGGTTGGCCACCCTGTCCATGGCCCAGGGCTGGCCGTCGGCCAAGCCGATCCGTCTCATCGTGGGGTATCCGCCGGGCGGTGGCATCGACTTTGCCGCCCGCACGGTGCAGCTGCCGCTGCAGGAGGCGCTCAAGCAGCAAATTGTGGTGGACTACAAGCCCGGTGCTGGCGGCATGCTGGCCGCCACAGAGCTCACGCGCGCTGCGCCGGACGGCTACACCCTCCTGCTTGCCAACACCGGGCCGTTTGCCATCGCGCCCTACCTGCAGCGCAAGATGCCCTATGAGCCGCTCAAGCAGTTCAGCTACATCGGCCAGATCAGCCAGGGCAGCTACATCGCCGTGACCCGGCCCGACCACCCCGCCAAGGACCTCAAGGACTGGGTGGCGTGGGCCAAAGCCAACCCCGGCAAGGTGAACTTCGCCTCGGGCGGCGCGGGCACGTCCACCCACCTCAACGGCGAACTCATGAACCAGGCCACCGGCCTCGACGTGACGCATGTGCCGTACAAGGGCAGCGCACCGGCGGTGCAGGACCTGATTGGCGGCCAGACGCAGCTGCTCATCGATGCGGGGCCCGTGCTGCTGCCGCAGATCAAGGGAGGAAAGCTCAAGGCATTGGCCGTGACCGGGCCCCGGCGCGACCCGCAACTGCCCGATGTGCCCACGGTGGGCGAGCTGGGCTTTGCTGCTATGGAATCGGTGGGCTTCCAGGGCCTGGGCGGCCCGGCCGGTCTGCCCAAGGAGGTGGTGGACAAGCTGGCCACCGAACTGGCCAAGGTGCTGGCGCAGGCGGACGTGAAGGCCAAGTTCGCGTCCACGGGTTCCGAAGTACATTCGCTGGGCCCTGTGGAGTTCTTCAGCTTCGTGAAGGGCGAAAACGAGAAATGGGCCAGGCTCATCCGCGAGCGCAAGCTCGAACTCGATTGATGGATTCACTGACCGCCCGATGGCGGCTTCGTTACGATGACCAACTTACCCCCGCTGTCCCGCCGCTTTCTCCTTGCCGCCGCCGCACTGGCCCTTGCGCCGACCATGGCTTCGGCGCAATCCTGGCCCACAGCCAAACCCATCCGCATCGTGGTGGCCTACCCGGCGGGTGGCGTGAGCGACAACGTGGCGCGCGCCCTGGCCGACAAGCTGGCCGTGCAGCTGGGCACGCCGGTGGTCATCGAGAACAAGGCCGGGGCCAGTGGCAGCCTGGGTGTGGATGCCGTGGCCAAGGCCGCGCCCGATGGCTACACCCTGGGCTTTGCTGCAGTGAGCCCGCTGGCGCTGAACCCGCACCTGGGCAAGTCGCCGTTTGACCCGCAAAAGGACATCGCCCCGGTGGTGAGCGTGATGTATTCGCCCGTGCTGTTGCTGGGCACCTCTGCCAGCAAGGCCACAGATTTCAAGGACTTGCTGGCCACCGCGCAGGCGAAGCCCGGGGCCGTGCGCTGGGCGACCTCGGGGCAGGCGTCGCTGGGCCACATCATGCTGGAGCAGATCGCGGGCAAGAGCCAGGTGCAGATCACGCATGTGCCCTACAAGGGCGGTGGCCAGCAGATGAACGACGCGCTGGGCGGGCAGTACGAGGTGCTGTCCACCAATGCAGGCCCGGCCGTGCTGCAGCACATCCAGGCGGGCAAGCTCAAGCCGCTGGCGGTGGGCGCACCCGCGCGGCTTGATTCGCTGCCCCAGGTGCCCACGCTGGCCGAGCTGGGCCAGCCCGCCGCCAACCTGTCATCGCTGTTTGGCATCTATGCGCCAGCGCAGACGCCTGCGGCCGTGCTCGCCCGCATCAATGCCGAGGTGAACAAGGCGCTGGCCCTGCCCGACATCCGCAGCAAGCTCGAAGCCACCGACAACGTGCCCACCGGCGGCACAGCGGCAGAATTTGCGCGCCAGATCGCGCAGGAGTCGGAGAACAATGCGCGCATCATCCGTGCGGCGGGGATCCAGGCCAGCAACTGACACACGTTTCCCTGAACAAAAAAAGGGCCCTGGATGACCAGGGCCCTTTTGCTTGGGGGCAGCGGCAAAAACGCGCTGCAGACAGGGGCGTCACTCCTCGTTGAGGCTTTCGGCCCAGGTCAGTGCCTGCAGGTGGGCCCAGTTGACCTGGCGGTTGGACAGGTGCAGCGCATCGGCGTTCTTGGCAAAGGCCACTTCGTCGCCGCTCTCGCAGGCAATGGTCAGCTCCAGGAAGGGGGCGAACACACCGGTGCGGCGCAGCAGGGCGTCCATCACGGGCTCGGGCAGGGCCACGGACTCCAGTGCCTTTTCGAGCGGCACGCCCAGCATGGTGTCCAGCAGCGAGAACACGCCCACCACAAAGGCGTTGTCGCATTCTTCGGGTGGCAGCAGCTCGGCAGCCAGCAATTCCATCAGGCGGCCACGCACCACGGCGGTCTGGCCCACGGCCGGTGGCGCACCACCAGCGCGCGAGGTGGTCATCAAAAGTGCCGCCCAGCGGAACAGCTTCTTCAGGCCCAGGATCATCACCGCGTGGCGGAACGAGGTGATCTCGCACGACAGGCCAAAACCCGACGAGTTGATGAAGCGCAGCAGGTTGAAAGACAGCGTGGGGTCTTTCTTGAGC
>Ga0187844_10000556_pt1 | contig 29189 bp, 19 predicted proteins | sample SpaLakP09_SKY_50_FD_134517 | JGI IMG/M metagenome (GOLD analysis project Ga0187844, IMG submission 134517) | Oligotrophic lake water microbial communities from Sparkling Lake, Wisconsin, USA - SP09_SKY_50 | ecosystem: Environmental > Aquatic > Freshwater > Lake | place: USA: Sparkling Lake... | reverse complement strand
TTCGGTAATGCTGACATTAGCAGGACAAGGCAGGATCGCGCTGCGTAACTTGCCGGAAATCGCACTTTCTAATAAGGCTTCGGTGGGATAATCGATGCCGACGATATCCTTCAAGGCGCTCAAAATCACCGGTGGGACCGTCGTATTGGCAATTTTATCCAGCATTGGGGCGGTAATCGCATATTTACTCACTTGGGCATACTCGACTATTTGGGGCAGATAATTAGTCAAGGCATCATGCATGTTGGGTGGTACAGCAGCATTGAGTTCATCCTGAAAAGTATCCAGTGTCGAAAAAGGTTTTGCATACAAATCGAGCAAGGAATCAATTAATTCTTTTGGTGCATTCAGTGATTTTAGTTGCGCACCAATTCCAGGATCTAAGGCATACGAAATGGTTTGTGCATTTTCCAGAACAATCGGCAAATTTTGATCAACATCCAGTTTGGCCTCTTTCAGCACCTCCTGAACTGCAGACTCAAACGCCCAGCGGGTATCAAATTCCGCCCCAATCAGAGTGGCCAGCTTTTTCACCAATACGGCCTGATCCTGCTGCCCATTCACTGCAAGTTGCTGCCATTGATAGGAATAATAAATACCATTGACCACCGTTTGTGCCCCTTGCACAGCAGGCATATTCTTAAATTCCAGATATTCATTGAGCAAGGCGTTGATTTGTGCAGCCGCTTGAGAGCGGCGGATTTTATAAATCTTTGTTTGACGCGATGTACTTTGCTGATTAATCCAATTCTCAAAATCACTACTTAAGAGGATTTTTTTCCAGTCAGGATGTTCTTTAACAATCGCAGATACATGCATCAATGACGCAATTACCTGATTCGCGAAATCTTGATCCGATGCCTGAATATTATTTTCATTACAAAATATCTGAATCCATTTCAGAGTTACTGGCCCGACGATATTATCTTTGAGCAACCGACGTTCATTTTTGTACTCCTGTAGAAATCTTGGATTGCCCTGATAAATCTCATACAACGCCTGCTGAATTTGTCTCCCATGCGTAGCGTTGTAGCTGCGAAACTGTTTGGCGACCTGCTCACTCCGGAGCCGCTCACCAACATCCGAATAAATAATCGCTTCTGGTGGATTTGGTAATGCTACTGCGCTCTTGGTTGATCTGGGGGATAATGCAGAGGTCGATGAAGGCGCTGGCGTGGACGCAGACATAGAAGCTACAAGCTTTGAAGCGGCAGGTAAGGATGAAGCGGATGCACTTTTCTGTTGCGCTACTGCCGTCACACTGACCGGCGTTGCTGTCGTCAGTGCCGGGGGCAGCGAAATCACGCTGTCGGCCAGCACTGGTAAGCCACTCAGCAGACTCAACAGACTTAAGAGACAAAGCGAAGCACTGTCTTTAGATAAAGGAAATATTTTCATATCAGACGGTACGCCCTTCTTTAATCAGTTCTTTGCGAATGCCCGCAACTAAATCCTGTTGCGTGATATAGGGGCGTTTTGCACGCGTGGCGCAAATAGCGGCATAGCGCGCCACATTGGTCATCGCACCGCCAGCCAATTCATATTTATCGGCAATTGCTTGAAAATTTACATCCGAACCTAATTTTCCCGGATCTTGAAACAAGCCTTGCCACAACAGCAAACGCTGTTCATTGTCAGGGATAGAAAAATACACCGAGGATTGAAAGCGGCGCGCAAAGGCTTCATCGATATTAGCTTTCAAGTTGGTCGCCAGAATGACGACACCAGGAAAATCTTCTACCCGCTGTAATAAATAAGATACTTCCTGATTCGCATGGCGATCGTTTGAACTACTTGTTTCAGTCCGGGTACCGAATAAGGCATCTGCTTCGTCAAAAAACAGCACCCAATTTTTGTCCTGGGCCTGATCAAACAGGTTAGCCAGATTTTTTTCCGTTTCACCAATGTATTTCGAGACCATCATCGACAGATCGATCCGATATACATCAACATGACATTTCTGGCCGATCAGTGTCGCAGTCAGGGTTTTGCCGGTACCTGGTGGGCCATAAAATAAACAGCGATAGCCAGGCTTAACCGAGCGCTCCAACCCCCAATCCTGCAACAGAGACGTCGAATTACTCAACCAGGCAATAATATTATCGATCTCAAAACGGGTTTCGGGATTGAGGACTAAATCACTCCATTGCAGGGCAGTACTGATACGCTTTGCCGGAAAATGACTGCTGTAATCAGGTTTATGATCGACACCCGTCGTCAGGCGGTTCAGACATTCACTGGTCACGGTCAGAGCAGCACTCATGAGTGGTTCATTCATATCACTGCGTTCAATTTGAATCAGGCGCTTGCTCAACAATACCTGTTCATCATCGAACAGGCTGAACACCTGAAAGCGCTGCTGCATATTGTTACCGGCGATAATAAAAGCTGCGGTCTCGCAGGTTGGCAAAAATCCTGCATGAGTTTTTCCCTTCCAACCGCCAAACTCTGTATAGGTTCGTGCTAAATCACGATTTTGAATAAAGAAACGATCCAACAGTGCTGGTTGAATATGCGGCAATAAACTTAGCATCAACACGATACGATGCGGTACTTGTAAACCCAGTTGTGTAATTAAAGAGGCATAGTCTGAGCCTTCACCACGCATATCCGGTGGTTCAGGAAATAGCAATTGCGACTTTTCATCACCGCCAAAATAATGGTTAAAACGTACCGACATGACTTCCATCAGCCATCGCATTTCCTGATCGAGACTTACGGCATTTGCAGCACTGAGTTCACTCGTTGATAAGCTTAGTTTCACGTGACCCTCACACACAAAAAGGATTAGCGCCAGGTAACATGTACGGGCCTTTCCATCCAAGGATACTTAATGATCGAAAAACTCCACGGCAAGCGATCAAGCAACATATCAAACACGCCGCCTTGCACACGCAACTGCCAAGCGTCGTCAATTAACCGCATCATGCCTGGCCGCTGTAAAAAGGATTCCCTAAGTCCGCTAATCGTGGTGTTGCCAATGCTCTTCCAATTTTGAATCATGGATGTGAGCAAGCTTTCCACTACGTCGCATTCATGTTGAGTCAAGGTCATATCCGCTGCAATCGGCATGGCAGTTTTAATACCGCACAATAATTTATTTAGCACTAATTGATACTCTGGCGCTGCCGAGCGACCACTGACTAAAAACTGAAGCACATGTACAGCACGTTGCACGCACAGTTCATCAACAAATTGACCATCCGCCGTCAACTCTAATACGCTAAACAAGCGCGGCAGGTAGGGGGCAGCCAGCACCATACCTGCATTGATGAGAAAAATCTCTTCCGTTGGTTCAGGTTGCTCTGCGAGCATACGTTGCACTGAACTGTACTCAAACGGCTCTTGCGTAGCTGGTGCTGCCTGGGACGATTCTACAGTTCTGTTTAGTGGCTCTTGCATCTGCTCAAACTGAGCGATGCGGGCCGCCACTTTCAATGAAATCAAATACTGATTTTCGGTACCAAGAGTGTTGCTGAGATGATTTGCGTCATTGAGCAGTGTATTGCTATCGATACCGCTTTTCGTTTGGCTCTCGTCTTCCGATCCGGCTCGTTGTGATAAGTAGTCAATCATCTGCGCAATAAACAATTCCCGCACAAATGGCAATTGGCGAATCATCAGGTAAGTGAAGATGAAGCGCCATTTTCTCTGCTGCAAAACTAGCGTTGCCTGGTGTCGAACGATATAACTGAAGGCATCACACACGGTATCGGCTGCATCGTGCAGGCTGGCGTGAACCTGAGGTGCAAGTAGTAATAAAATCCGGCTCAAGCTTCCTTCCGGTAACGTAACCAAGGCATTAATTAGGTGATCACTGCGCGCCCCGGTTCCAGCCTGGGCAAACTCGTTACGTAGTAGGGCTTTCAATTGCTCCGGATCCAGCTGCCATAATTGCAGGAGCGCCAGTCTTGCTGGTATCAAGTGCACCAGGTTCACGCCGGTTTGTAAGTAATGTTCCAAGCTAAGGAGAACATGCTCCAAGCTTTGCGTTAACGTAATCTCAGTATGATTATTGTCCGAATCTGACGACGTAGTAGCTGACAAGATATCGAAATTGATCGGCTGATGGGTCATCAAGGCATGTAAAACTTCCCTAAAATACCTTGACTGATCAGATGTTCCATTTGCATATTGATCAATGTCGTGTAACAAGACGGCACGATCTACGTAGACCACCAAAGGGTCGAGCATCACCGTAGCCGTTATCAGTCTGCGCAATTGCGTATTGTTCAGCTTCGCAATCATCGATGCAGGATAACTCCCTGACGCATTAACTTGCGCCAGCAATTGTTGATATAAATGAAGAACATCGAATGGCTTTTCTGACATCTCTGGCTGGAATGTAGTCTTTGTTACACCGTAGAGTTGGCGCTGATTAACGTTCGGTGGAGGCTCAGATAAGATGAAATCAATGTTGCCGCCTGGTAGTTGCTGACGCTCTTGCTCTCCTGATGATATGTGTAGCGGTTCAAGCGCTGCATCAGGATTTTTTTCCGATGCTGAGAGATAATTACCCGAGGCGGTATGTAGTAATTGTTCCAGCACCGTCGAATACATTGAGGATTGCTGCGAAGAACAAGCGTGTTCCAACACTCGCAATATCTGTTCTTGGCTGTTCTCGCTGTGGAGATCATTGGCAGCCAGCCAGAGCCTGCAAAGATCCATCAGGTCACGCTGCGACAATAAGGATGCCCCTGATATCTGGGTAGCTGTGGTTGCAGTCCCATTGTGATCCCGTTGTTCTGTCGCTGCCACGACTTGACGAGAAGTTATGTCATGCGCAACGGCAAATAAAGCGTTTGTAGTGTCAGAATGAATCGCTGGTAAACTTGGTGATTGTGACGAATTTTGACCCAAACTCTCCAACTCTTTCTGGATGCTGTCCAGATCAAGAATTTCCTGTGCTACTAACTTGCGCATCACACTTTGTAAAAAACCACCCGGATCGATCGACTCACTGGCAGCTTGTTCAATTGTACTCAGGAGTTCCTGCTGGTTTTCCGAACCAAGAAACTGCGCATCATGAGCCGTCATCATCCAATGGCGCAATATATCGAGCCACTGTGTTGCAGAAAGATGCAGGGCGGTAATGAAGAGTGTCCCCTTGCGTAATTCAGTCACCATTCTGACTGCGTCGACGCTTGGCTCGACGAATAGGGCGGCTTCTCTGGCGGCGGGGTCAGCAGGTTTTTCTTCTAATTCGCTATGCAAACTATCCAGATCCAGAATTTCCTGCGTCATCAATTTTCCCAAGACACGTTGCAGGTAAAGAACCGGATTACTTGCATCGTTAGCTGCCTGCTCAATTGCAGTCGCCAGTTCTTGCCAGTGTACGGCTAAGGAGGCCTGTACGCTGACCTGCGTTTTCAACCAATGCCGCACTACTTCAAGCCACTCCATGCAGGATAGCTGTGAGACCAATGGAAGACCATTACGTAAATCACAGATCAGTTGGTCTGGATCCATACTGAGTGGCGTTGTGGTGACATTGGCGCAGGACTGTTCCTGCTCCCTCTCCAAGACCGGAATTCCCACGCCAGATGTTTGATCAGTGTCAACAACTGCTTCACCTGAAATACTTGCTTGACCCAATAAATTTTGCACCAGACTTTGCAACAGAAAAGCAAGATGACGCGAACTGGGTGGTACATTCGTCTGTCCGAACAGTTGAACCTGATCTGCGCTTTGCTTTGGTACGGTGTCCAGCACCTGACGTAACAATTGCACGATATAACGCACATCCTGTTGCCCCAGCCAACCCAGAATATGCCTCATCAGATACAGTTGCTCTTCAATTTCGGGGAAATGATTCTGTTCTGCACTTAGATTACGTATGAAGGTCTGCACACCATCAAGCAAATCAAGCCGATGCAATATGGCCTCGCTTGAGGGTAACAGCGCTAATAGCGAGGCGTTACGTTGCTCTTCGCTCTCCAGCAGAACCGCAAAAGCAGCATAGGATGCATCTAACGGCATGATTTTCTTCCAGGCAGTCAGCAAGCATTGATATTGGCGCACATCTCCGCCAGCAAGTGATCTCAAACACGCCCCCCCCTGTTGTATTAGGTCGAATGAGTTACTCGCGCTTACTTGAATCAAATCCAAAATCTTGTGCCAGAACCAGACTCGCCAATGTTGCCAGGAATGGCCATCAGTCATCCCAAGTGCCTGTTGAAATATCCTGCGAAATCGCAACGGTAAAGTAATCGCCTGACTAAATTCCACATCCAACAGACGCAGTAAGAGCCTGAATGTCGTGTCGGAACAGCACAATATTAGTTGCGCACGCAATGGTGCAGTCATAGTTTTGTCTTGAATCAGCATATACAAGGCAGCGAATTGCTGCTCACGTTCAACGTTTGACAAACCTATGCCCTGCAAACGTGCAAGAATGCGTTCAATCGCCGATAAAATATCCTGATTGTCTTGTTTGTTCAGATTATCAGCCATGCCGGATGCGTCTGATCGTCCCGTCACCCAATGCAATGTTGCTGTGTTGACTGAAAACAGTGCTGTCAGATGTCGATCTTCACTGAAAATTTCGGGATGCTTATAGGTACTGGTTTTCGCTGTCTTGGACAGTTCCTCTTGCAACGCCTCCATTCGTTGCGTCTTTCGTTGTATCAACGTTGACTGAGATGAAGTACTTGCCGCTAGCACGACTTGCGTATCTGTGAGAATCGATTTCGACTGGGCTGTTTTAGCCGATACAGATCTCGGTATATTGTCCAAACCAGCTTCAAGGCCACTCACGATCTCCGGAGCTAAGGTAAATGACGGAGAAAAAAGACATATTGCTCCTCCACCACCCAGTTCCTGTTCGGTACGTACCATCCAATTACGTAATTGGGTCTGACTGCAACCGGCGCTCTCCGCCCAAGCCGACACCAAGCGATTAATCAGACCGGGCCAATCGAGCACCTTAGCACTTGTTTGAACAATACTGACAAGTAACTCCCGCCAAAGCTGTTCCACTCCCCGGAGACGTGCTGCTTCACCACACGGATAGCGTTGCAATAAGGCGATTAAATACGTCACACGCTGCTCCAGTTCGTCGACACTTACCGCAACATGGTGGGAAAGCAAGGTCAGCAACCGTGCCGGGCTAAACTGCTGCAATAAACGTCGTAAAATCAATGGCTGACGGATTGCACTTTGTAACCATGCCATCAAGGCAGTAGCATGTTGACTTAACACTTGCTGCAACAAACGTTCATGCTCATCAATCTGATGAATATCGAGATGCCATGGTAAGCGTCCATACTGCAGAAAAAATTGCAACCGATCCAATTCAGTGAGACTATGCGCTTGCACCCGCTGCACCTGCCGCACATTGGCAGAAGGCATATCGCTTGAATCGAGGCGTAACGCTTGCAAGTAATTGCGCAACTCGTCTCGCAAACGATTCACCATCTGATTCAGCAGATCTGTGCTGTCAATATCACCTAAATCAAGTTCAACCATATCGAGCGTGATGACCATGCCCGGCTGATCAAATTCCGTCAAAACCTGATCCAACATCGGCAACACGTCGCTCACCAACACTTCTTGCAAATAATTTTCTTCTTGCAAAAACGTATCCGTCGCGTTAAACGATATATCGAAAATCAGTTCGTCAATCAGATGCCTGCTCATGACTTGATAACTGCCGGTGGGCACAACAACTTCAACAAGTGCATCGCAGCCTGGTCGAGCAATGCATCGCCCTCATGCCAGGTGCTATGTAAACGCACCAACCGTAAGCGGTCGCGCCAAATTTTGTAATGCGCTTCAAAACGGCGCATCTCAGCCAAGGTCAACCAATGAAAGCTGGCTACCAAGTGAGCGGGGCAATGTACACGGAAAATCCGCTCAACGTAACTCTGAAAATTTTTATCAAAAAATCTCACGGTATCGGCCAGCAACACCACGCTAATGCGGTTTTCATAACAGGGCAAACCTGTGTCATCTAGTTGATCAGCTGGTGTTATTTGCATAGTGGGACGCAGCAGTAAATGCTCAACAATATGCATTCCCTCACCAGCTTTATTTAAACCGAGTAAAAATTTAATCAAGTGATGAACCCAGGTCGCGGCCTTTTCAACATCAGCAAAGAGTGGTTCAAAAAAACAAGTTTTACCTTGCTCCACGTATACCACAGCCACATGTTTCCCCCAGGATACCAAACGGTAATTATTCAAAAAGACGCCATTACGTAAAAACGTCGGGCTGACCTGAATGTGATGAAATAGAAAATCTGGAGCGGGTAAGGGGCGAAACGGATCAACTGATGGCACCATGGTATGGTCTGACAGCGTTAAATCCAGGGGAATATCATCGAAAAACTTCGCGTCATTACATAAATTCACTTCCGTGGACGCAAATGCTTTACTGAAATAGCGATCTTCATCAGGCCGTACAATGCCTAATAAAATATTCATACGCTTTTGCAGACGGGCGACATTTGGTTTGCCCTCCGTTTGCTTGAGATAATCAAAGCCAGTGACGCGATGTGAATTTAAATCCGGTATTTCCCGTAAAAACTGCGCCTTGATGGATAACAGCCATTCCTCGGTTCGATCTCGATGACATTGATTAAAACGCTTCAGAGCAATCTGTGAAAATTCTTCACCGTACAATGCCAGTAGGTAATCTAAAACCCTTCCTTTACGTTGAAAATAGTCATCATAACGACGTTGTTTCTCTAATAAACTGGCAGGATCGTTCAAGGTTTGCGTCGAATACAGCGTTTCAATATCGGGAATTTGTGGATTTTTGAGGAACTGGGAAAAATACGTTTGCGGCACACTCAGATCAGCGGAGAACAAGTTTGGTAAGTCATCCAGGTTTTGCAAAAAATTAGCAATGATTTGCTCGAATGGAAACAAATAAGCTTTTAGCTGACGCGCCTGCGCTTTACGTTGCGCGCTGGCCGAGCTTGGTAATCCATAGCGATTAATTCCGTAAATGGCAGGAAAATACTGCTGTATCGAATAGTATTGCGCAAAATAACGGTATTTCCCCGCAGGCAATGGCATCGCCGCAACCTGCTCCACATCTTTACTGCGCAGGGTCTGCTGCTCAAACATCATTTTCTGGTAATCGAGCTGCGCTTCGCTATACAAGGCGCGATTGCGGTCTTTCTTTATTTGCTGATCCTGAACACTATTGTCCTGTACAGAATAATAGCGTGGGGAGATGAGTGGATTTGTTTCTGGAAACAATGTCAGACAGCTTTCTGCACTCCCATCTGGAAATTTCAGTCGTGGATAAATGCCTTTATTGAGATTGCATTGTAAACTCAGCAGTCTTTCAGTAGATCCGGTTTCATTTACCGCAACAAAGTACAGATTTCTGACCTGACGCACACCTGGCACCGCGAGGATGACTGGAATCAATTCGGTGATTTGAAATTCGCTGCGCTCATTATCGTCAGGGCTGGCTGTTATGTAGGCATTGTATGTGAGCGGCCCTTCAAAAATATGTTCGGGTTGTAAGCCACCATCAAGTGCGGTTTTGAAACGCACTTGACTCAAGCCGGCAGAAATATGATTGGCACAGTCAAATAGTATTTGCGCCAGAATTTCCGCAGCAGAGCTATCGCTCTGAATATCAATTTCCCCTTGCAGATAATAATAGACCGGCTTGAGTAAACGCACCTCTGCTAAGTCCTCACACAGGCTACGATTGGCGCTATAGATAGCATTGACCAGATGCATGATATGTTGCGTGGTCTTCGCTAATGCCGTGTCATAAGCCTCATCCGAAAGCATCAGGTAGACTATCAGCAAACCACGCCGAATACCGTTCCCTGTTGCATCCAACGGCCTCACCCATATGTCGGTGATTTGGGGAATCGCATCAAACAGGAGTTTGCGATAATCTTCAGTAGTGAGCGCCTGTCCAGTAAAAATCTGTTGTGGCTTGAACAGTGCAAGGCGCTGATAATCGATACTACCATCGGCCTGTGTCAAATAATCGGCTACCTCGAAATCAGTCCGGTAGCCCATATCGGTCATGATGAAACACAGCTGTTCAAGAATCGTTACACCCGGATCATGCAAATTATAATCAGTCCAGCGTTGACCGGATAATTCCTGCAAATAACGAATACCCTCGCTACGCAGGGTATCAAAATCGAGGCCAAGCCCAGGATACAATCGCTGCCGACTCATGCTTTTACTCCGCTCATGGCAGGGTCAAACCATAAATCCGTCACAAAATATTGTACCCAAACATCAGCCCCATACGAAGCGGCCACTCGCAGCTGTAAATCATAGGGACGAAATAAATCTTCGCTACCGGAACCTTGCGCGGCGACCCAGCGTAATTCAAGCTTGTTACATTGCGCCCCATAGTGACTGCGGTGATAGCTAATATGGTGATGTGATTGAAAGGCGTTGAGGACAAATGCATGCATGACTGCATATTGTCCAGAGTATTTTTTTCCGGCACCAGCAGTAATTTCGAATGCGTTACAACCGTATAAATTCTTTCTGATCGTATGCCAGTTACCATCGGCTAGCACCGATTCGCTTCCTTTACGGCCAATGCGTCCACGACTGCAAATCGTGCCATTGACATCCAACTCATGAGCCGGACTGCTTGTGTTAACCCCTACCTGCACTCCAGGTTCATAGTCTGACTCCTCACCCGGAACCGAGCGTTGGCTAAGACTCAGCAACGGTAAAAATGGATTGGCTGCACCAAAAAAGAAAAGACAATCAGCGGCCGATAGATCACTATCTTTATCAAGCTGTAAAAACCATGCCGCCTGTTGCGGCATGTCATTGGAATAAATACTTAAAAGACGCGAAGCGGTTTGTGCATTATCACTGGCATCCTGTCGCAAACACAAACCATTTACATCAGAACGCTCCACACCATCATCCATTAAATTAAGCATGGCATTGATTAGTGTCGCGAAATCCTCTTCTTTCGGTAAGTGTCCTGCTTTAAATAAATCACATAAATCTCTACGACCAACCTTCTTGAGATCAGAAGCTGGTTCTGGTATGCATTGAGGTGGCGATAAGTCAACAGGTGCGTTAAACCACAAATTGGTCAGATAGCATTGGATTTCCACTACCTCCGGGAGGTTTGAGCCTGCCGAACCTCCATCGGAAGATACAACATCGTAATACGAAGACGCGACCCTGATTTGGAGATCCGGGAGGCTTCCCTCTCGATCCGGCGTAAACCAGCGCAACTCCAGACAATCACACACTGAATCGTAATGCGCCTGATGCATGGTAATGTTTCCAGGCCCCTGACCGATGTTAAGTGCATAGGCATGAAGGATCGCGTACTTACCAGAACTTTTTTTGCCGACACCAGCTACTACTTCATAAGCATTACAAGGGCACAAGTCTTCTTTTTCTAGCAGAGACTGCCAATGACCATCAGCCAATACCTTCTTGGTAATACCGATACGACCAGTTGCTGCTATCACACCATCAATATCGAGAGCATACCTTGGTTGCAACTGCTGAATTCCCAAACCAAGCTGTCCTGAACTGTGAGTGTCGCCATTTGCATGTCGTAATTTAGGTACATTCGGATCGGGCTTCGCCAAATTACAAAAACTCGCCCATGCTGGAGCACTGGCATTTCCACCGCAAATTTCCAGGTCATCGGCCGATACGCCAAAATTCAGAGACCAAAAAACCTGTTGTGATGCTTCAGAATGGGTGAAACTCATCAAACTTTTACTACTACCGACGCTATTTTTTAATTGATGCAATTGCAAACCGTAAACGGAGGAACGATCCATACCGTCATCTTCAATATTGAACATCGCCGTAACCAGCGCCGCAAAATCTTCTGTCGTCGGCTGCATTCCGTCATCAAATATACGCAGCAAATTTTTTCGTTCCTTACGCGACTGCATGCCTGAATCTGTGAATTGAGAAGATGCCATTACTCCCAAATCTACAACCGGCTTGATGGCTGAAAGTGGTTGCTGCGGGTTTTTCAAACAGCCGATCATTTCCGGATCAAACCATAAATCACAAATATGATAGTCAATCTGTGACATTCTTAAAGTGTTAGATTTCAGAGCCTCAGCGTTGTTTTTGATTTTTTTGGGCCGTCGTTTTCCCTTTATGGAGAAACGATTGAAAAAAGGATGAATCGAGAGTCCGTGCCTACCTGTATGATTCCAACTTGTCCAGCCTTGAGGTTGCGTTCGAACTTCGGCAAAGATCTGTAAATCGTACTGTGCCAGTTTCTGTCCCGGCAATGGATGTTCTGCAGGAGTCCAGCGCAATTTCATGCGGCAATGAGTTTTCCCGTCACCAGCCCGATGATAAGAAAAGTTTCCCTGCTCATCAAAGGCCTTCGTGACAATGGTATGCATGATCGCCGTCTCTGCACCGTTGACGTCGCGAATCGCGGCAGTCACCTCTAGTGCCACACAGCCACTGACGTTGGCTTTGATAGTATGCCACTGACCATCAGCAAAAACCGGTTCCTGCCCTTTCTGACCAATCCGCGCACGCATAGCAGCAACACCAGCGACATCTAGTTCATAAGCAGGTTGCGCTTGATTGATACCAATACCGACCTGCTTACTATTATCGGTTCCGACTTGTCTGGCCAGTGTCAGTGCCGGTTGAGAATACTTGCTATTCCACTGAAGATTGCCACTGACCGGATCAATATGTAGCGTCCAAAGAGCTGTTTGCATATCATCGACGCGATACAAGCTAAGTAGCTGGCTGATATTATCTTCGGTTGATTTGGCTTGTAGCAGTAGCAATCCATCCGAAAAAGTTCGTTCAATTCCATCGTCAGAAATATGAACCATTGATTCGATCAGATCACGAAAATCCATTTTGGTTGGCAAAGAACCGTCATTGAATCGCGCTAACAATGATTTTTTATTCTTTTTGGGCATTGTCCGCTTCCCTGGAAATAATAAAAGTCCTTCCAATCGTCAAATCATTAATGCCAGCGGCAACCGGGTCGGCTGAAACAAACTCGTCGATCACGCTGAGTGCATGCGGCAAGATCGGCACTGGGATACACCAAGGTTGAGACGGTACAAGATCGATTCCGTCCTTGACTGTATCTATCAATTTAAATTCATTTCCGCTTCGACTCACCACACTGAGCATCGAAAACCTGGTCACATAGTCGACAAAATCATGCTGCAAGATGAATGACTCAAGTTCATTTTGGCGCAAACACCAGCCGAAATAATCTTGATTTCCCGTTTCACACCAAGGTGCTATGAAATCAGATATCGCTGTATTGAGTTGATTCAGGCAACGTCCGATTTCCTGTTCTTTTTTAAATTTCACCTGGCAACGCACCTGAATCCGCTGATATTCAGGACTGACCACCTCCACTTTCACAAACGGAGAGGCCAGTTGTTGCAGATAGGTGCCTACTTGGGTCAATAAATAGCCATTGAGATTCGGCAAAATTGCGCTGGAATCAGCCTTTATCATTGACGGCAACACCACGACGAGCACATTACCAGGCACCATGCCACCGTCAGGTTTCTGCGCTAGCGAAATATTGGAAAAACATTTCACCCGGGCGATCGAGGGAAATTCTTCCAGTACAAGTCGTTCATAATCAGCTGGTACTACCGCGCGCTGTTTGTGTTTCAAACGTTCGGCGGTACGGATCTGCAATTGCAGTGGACTTTCCGGCAAGCGCCCACCAAATGAAGGAATAATTTGGGTAATACCAGCCAATCCTGCCACTGCTGTGCGCGGTCGTTTAATCGTCCCCGCTGCAATGATCACAGGTGTATCTGCAGCATTCAGATCACGATCAATCCGGCTCACTTGCAGAGCCTGCGCATAGATCGAATACAGGCTACAAAAATGAGATAAATTATTCTCTGCAGACAGGCGAAGCCAATATAGATCAGCCGGTAACACCGTATTATGTCGACTGATATCTTCCGGAAGCTGTAAAGTGACGATGCCGGGACGGCGGAAACCTTTGGTCGAATCAGCCAGAACCTGACTGACCGATAAAGGCTTCCAAAGATTGTTAGCCAGGTAATACCACTTCAGCAGACTATCTTCCTGATCTGATGTGTACAGAGAATCTTCCCGCAAGTGGAAAAATAGCGTTAGCAAACCTGGCACATCCTGAGACCGTAGACCAATCAGTAAATTCCCAGACTCTTTGTATTCCGGTAGCAACGTGACATTGCCTCGCATTTTCGTGCTAAGCATTTCCCAGCCGTTGGGATGTAAATGCATGACTTTTCCACTACTCTGATTCTGAGACAGATTGATCATATCAATCGTCTGTGAGGCTGTGTAATTCGCCGATACCGAGGTAATTAGGGGCGTATAAGGTAAATTCGGCAGCGCCTGTTGCCGCATCTTTGAAAAAGGACTTTTGAATAGCGACTTGGGCTGATTATTCTCAATTAAGGTGGTAGCAAGATCATTCGCATAGTCTTTATGCCCAAACGCAAAATCCGGACCGACCAAGGTCATCTTAAAAAAACCGCCTTTACCTGCGGGCGAATAGCTGAAAATTTTACTATTACTGACCGCATTGACCGAATTGGAAAACTGCATCACTTGATTAAACGAGAACCGTGCGTTTTTCGGAATCACCGCATTATTGTGGTTCTCTTTCTGTACTTCGAATAAATTCAGAAGTGGCTCCTGTCCGCTCGGCAACCATTTACCACCGTACTGGGTAGAGATCGCTACCACGATGTCGGTCATTTCATTGCTCCGGCGGTAACCAGAATAATAGGAAGCAAAACCACCAGGGTTGACGGGCAAACCACCCCACTCCACATCCAGTTCAAAACTACTTAATTGTTTACACGCCGTTTCAGCACTGCCGACAATCAAATAGGAACCCACCTGAGGAATCGGTCCAAACGGATTAAACGGGACTACTGCCGAAAGCTGCCCTATATTGTTATGCAAAATCAAATCGCGTAAACCACTTACCTTCACATCAATCCGGATCGCACGCATCGGCAACCCCTGTAATAAACCATAGGGGTAAAGATAACCCTGATTATTCAATTCAAACCGGATCACTGGTGTACTAACGCGATAGCCTTCTCCATGAATAGTTGCCACATAGGGCGTAATCGCATCTTCGTCAGAGCCCAGCACAAAGCTGATCTCCATTTCATTACGCTCGGCAATAAAAGTCGAGTTATAGTCATTGACCTGTAACCATTTACTAGCAGTCGTCAGATGGATAGAGAAAATACTTCTCAAAACTTTATAGTCGACATCGCTTTGCACTGCGCCCAAGGACTTAGCAATAGCTTCAAGCCGCTGTTGCAGAGAGTCGGTTTCAATCTGCTCGTGAGACACATCAAATTGCAGTACCACGGTGATTTTACGGTGACCTTCACGCAAAAGTAAGGTCGTGCTGGCAAGAGCAAAACCGATCCTGGCACTCACAGCCGATGAACGCAACACATTGTTGCGACGTGCTCCGAACAAAGGGGTAAATTCTAATTTATCGTTATCCAACACAGCTTCCGGCATTGGGGTAGCGATCACATCGAACCAACAATTGGTAGGATATTGACGCTGACCATACTGACTATTGGCGTCGTTTTTTTCCTCTAAATCTCGCTCAGGAGAATTCAAGCTGTTACGTTCAAAGAATAAGGAATACACCTTCGCGACCTGAACGTCGGTGATCACCAGATCATCATCGGCACTAAAGACAATATCGGCTTTAGAAGCCGAGACCGGTGCCAAAAACTCAGTACCCTTTGGCAGCAATAAAGGCTTACCTGCCACGGCTGGCTGAAAAATCAGCACTGTTCTATCCCGTCTCATCGGTTTCGGCTGCATTTGCAGGACTTGCTGATAATAAAAATCCAGATGTCGTTGCGTAAAGCGGTTGATTTTTTTCTGAGCCTGCTGGTACAGCATCACGAAGCTGATCAGCATTGCATTGGCAGGATCATGTTGACCAGTCGTTAGAGAAACCGGCAAACGACGCGCAGCTGCCCGTTGTAGCATATCGACCACTTTGATCAGTGAATGAAAAAGACTTTTTAATTCATGTCGAAAAATTTGATTATGCAGTTCTTTTTCTGGAGTCTTCCCGGTTGTATTAGACCAAAATTGTTGGTCGATCTGACTTTCGGCCTTGTGTTTTCCCGCATACAGTTGTCGTATCTTTGCATACGGGTATTCCATTTTTGCCAGCAAGTTGCTTATCAACATGGTCAGGTCACGAGCTATCGATGAATTACTGTGTACTAATAACTGAGACCATCTATCTAGTTTTTCACCTATCTGATGAATCAGAAAAATCGGTGATTCATCATCATGCTTAATAACAGATGGGAAAGTTTGCGCAGTAATTGCACGCTCCAAAGCGACATCAAATTGTTGCCTCATCCGATCAATACGTTCAATCATGATGCTGGCAATAACCACTGTTTCGTCATGCGCAAAAAAACGCCGCCAATCTCCATCGGGATAATTGTTGATATCGATGTAATTGACCGCCCCTGCATATTCCACAGCCAGCGACAACAAATCTTCAAGCCGTTGCTCATCCGCTGCAAACATGGGCTGCTGCAGGGCTCTTTGGAGGCGCTCCTGTTGGCTGATGCCGTTATTATCTGACATTGCGGCACCGTCTATTTTGGCGGCTCAGCCGGACTGATAGCGGGGAACGTTTACCCATGTTCTGTCTGTGCACTCTCAAGATAAAAAGGGTACACCAGGTTGTATTGACTTTGCGTTGCGCGAACCCGATATTTCAACTCAATGTTGAGTAGTCCGTTCACGACATCATCACTACGTACCACTACCTGATCCAGCGAAATCCGTGCTTCATACAGCAAAATTGCACGCGTCACGATGTCTTTAATTTTGGTGAACAGACTCTCGCTGATTGATTCAAACACCATTTTGCGTAATCCGCAGCCAAAATTCGGATGCATGACACGTTCACCTGGTACGGTAGACAGCAAAATGATCAGGCTTTCGCGGATATCATCTTCATTATTGACCGTCTGAACGCTACCATGAGGATCGAATTGTGGTGGGAAAGCCCAGCCGGTTCCAAGAAAAGACAAGTCCTGACCAGTGCTCATTTCAACCTCCGATCATGACGGTGGGGCATCCCATAACAATGGAGCCACCGTGAGCTGTTGAATCACCGATTCGAGCGGCTGGAAATCCACCGATCATCACAGTCACTGAGCCTTTAACGATGGAGTCGGGGGGGCCGACGCAAACACAGCTATCCGTAACAATGGCAGCAGGCAATTTGCCAATCAACACAGTCGGAACCCCCGGGCCAATAACCGGACCGCCGACGTGGGGAATCGGAGCAGGAAATGCTGGTGTTTGCATAGGGCAGACATGCATATCAGTTATTCGTGCAGCTAGTGGCATACTTTTGGTACTCCTCTAATTTCCTTCTACATGCTCCTGAACGTCAGCATAATGCAGACGTAGCGGATATCAGACATCAATTAATCATCACCATCGCACCTTTGATCGTGGTTTGTCCTGAGGCGGATAGTTCGGTGCTGGCATTACCTTTGGCAACGAAAGAAACGTTGGCGGTGTTACTGATATTAAGAGCCGTACTTTTAGTATCGGCCTTGCTGGTCATTTCAAGATTGCCGACGGCATCAATGCTGACCTTACCTTTGGCGCTGATGCTGATGTCTTTCGGGCTATCGAGGACAATTCCGCTTTCGCTCAGCTCAACTTTATTATTGTTCTGGTCTTGCAATAAAATCGATTTACCGTCGTCGCTGAGTACCACTTTATTTTTTCCCGGCGTGGTAATCGTGATGATTTTTTTGTCTTCGTCGAATTCCACGGTTAGTTTGCTGCGAGTGACGATGGCTTTAGTAAAGTTATCAGCCGTGATTTCATAAGGCGGTTTACGTTTGCTGCTGTACAGACTACCCAAAATAACCGGGCATGAGGGGTTATTATCAAAAAAGCCGAGGATTACCTCATCCCCTATTTCGGGAATAAAAAAAGCGCCAATGCCGCTCGATCCATAACTGCTGGATAGACGCGCCCATATCCCATCGGTTTCAGCTTTCATCACCGGAATCGAGACTTGTATTTTGTATTGTCCATCGGGGTCGCTGTCTAATTTCATCACAACGCCAATATGCAGTCCTTGCACACCGGCAGTCAGTCCAGCGGCCAAAGGTGCCTGCAATACATGCTGCTCAGAAAACCAATTGCTGTCGAGTCCGAATTCCGCATCGCTGATCCAACTACCGCCGCTGATCATATGCCGCACAGCGCTGACATAAATGGTGCCGTTAAAACGATCACCAACACCCTTGATCTCAATCAGTGCGCCGGGTTTGGCATTGGCATTGCCGCAAAATGTCATTGAACCAATAATTCGTGCCAGAGCGGATTTCAACTGCTTGCCATCGGCCCAGGCTTTCAGAGTGCCACTTTCCAGTGAAACAGGTGATTGCAGGCGATAGGAGCTGAGTCCGATCACGTCGGCCAGAGTAGCGCTATCCAGATTCCCCTGCTCATTCAAACTCACCGGTGCTGCGCTTTGCTCAATAATGGCTTGCGTAGACGGATCCCAAGAGATGCTGTCAACGGAATTCAATTGCGTTCGCGCGTCCAGTTCTGCATCAAAGCGCATCAAATCCAAACCATACGTCACTGTCAAGACGGGTTCGCCACTGGTGTCAGGTGCTTCTACCGTGACTTTGCCGGCGTCAACAATGACTACCAGACCATTCATCTCAGCACGTGCGAGCATAAAATCCCAGTCGCTGACGTTGTATTGCACCAGCTCTTTATAAGTGCTGCCAGTACTGCCAACTGTTCCGGTCAATGACGAATAACTGGCTAATATTTTGCTGATAATGTCGCTGTCAGACATATCAACAAAATTGGCGTTTTTACGTCCAACTGTCATCGCAACAGCCAGATCACGGCACTCCACCTCAAGACGGGTGAAATTACTACTGTCGATCCGTACTGCATGCTTAATCACAATACCTTCAAAAATCGTGACAACATCTTCGCCATAGCCAGCATCAATGCGGATCGCAACGCCCGGTTTGAATTGATCGGAATCACTAACCGGGAACGTATCAGAAGGCAGATCACCGTCAACAATCACCAATTGAGCGCTGGGGATACGGTTAACCGCGCGATAAATATTGACACTAATCACTTGGGTAGTGTCCGGCAAGGCTGCGCCAGCGCTATATACCTTCAGCTTTAAATCGCCATTGCTATTGAGGTTGGGAGAATTTGCCATGACTTAGTTTAAGGACGGAAACAACAAACTCACTCCCGCGACAAGACCCAGGACGCTGGTCAAATCGTTGAATTTAGCCACATCCATATACATCGATGAGTTTTGATACACAGATGCGCACATTAAGGGCAAGTTCGTACTATCACTGATCTGCACCTGACGGGTCAAGGCGGCAGCGGATGTGGCTGCTCCGGCTTGAGCTTTTTCGTCGGCATCCTTATATTCGGTAAAGCTTAACTTGACCCTCGCTCTGAGCGGCTCACCGCTAGGTTTAAACATGGTGTACTTGGCTACCAGATTATTAACCCTACCGATAAAATTTAAAGACCCCCAGATGATCTGTACTACCGGTCGTTCGACTTTGTCGTTGTTCGGTGATTCGTAGACGACTTTCTTGAGCAGGGCAATCTGTGACTTGACATCCGTAGTAGCGGGTATCCCGGACGAGTTCAGCACACCAGTACCATCCAGTATCAGATCTTCCATTTCCAATGTTTCGGCCGCCGTACAAGAGTAGTTCACCTCTGGTTCGGCTACACCCGGAATAGCTTTGGCGGTGTACTTCACTTTTAATGACTGGCTATATCCGGTCGGATTAAGCATAGCGCTGAAAGTGTTGTCGGTAGCACTTTTTGTTTTCACATCCCAGCTTGTAATGCTGAGTTTTTGCTTAGATCCGGGCATTAGCGTTCCTTGCGTGCATTAAATAACTCTTGAACCAAACGGCGGCATTCTGCCAACATGGTTTCGCGTAACTGTTCTGTGTCAGAATCGCAGGAGCAATCGCTATCACAGTCTTCTTCGCGTTGGACTATGTTGGACTTAATCACCATTTGTTTGATATCGATAGACATAGTTATGCCGGATGATTTTTGTGGTCTTCAATTAAATAACAGACTGATTTCACACTTTACAAACTCTCTTATTTGCTGGATATTCCGATGCGGATTAAATAAGCCGGTGTGAATAGGTGTAACTGAACGACATTTTTTCAATCGCCACCTCATTCTTGGTAGAGCCAAAACCGTCTATTTCCCACTTAACAGGGAAGGCATCCGCAAACATCCAGGCACGTATCGGGAGTTGATGTGAATCCATCAGGTACACGCAGATGGAAATGGCTGGAAAAGGTTCGACGAAATCGCCTTCCATCGCCAGCCGACACCAATTCACCAATGGCGAAGCGATCGAGGACATGCCACGTTTCATTTCAAGCAAAGGATGCTTGACACCCTTAGGCAAACGTTGCACATAGCGATTTTCACCGCCCTCGATCACTTCTTCGGTTTCCAATTCAGAGCTAATACCCGAAACTTCCTGAAACGAGGTATCGGTCACAAACAAATAATTGGCAAACACAACTCTGAAATAAAACGCCGTTGGTAAAGAAAACATCTATTCACCTGCTGTTTAAATGAAATATTGCATAACGCATCAACTATTGTCGATAGTCAGGCCCTCATGCACTATCTCAATCGTTTCAATTGCTACTTCATTGCCTTCCGCCTTCAAATCGGTTCCAGTGATTTTGGTTGGCCAGGCATTTGCCAAAGTCCAAACCATAGTTGGCTTGCCGGTTTCATCAAGCAGACTGATGGTCACTGGCAAGCGTTTGATGGTATTCATCTTGATCTGTTTAAACCAATCCCAAAACTTATTGTCGCCTTTAAAGACGCCCTTTTTCATGGTCACATTACCGACCTTTTTCATGCCGGGCATTTTAATCACAGAGAATTCCGGACTGTCGCCATGCCGGTATTTGATTTCTTCCGATTGCACATCCAGGCCTGTGACTTCCTGGAACGACATGACTTGGGAATCCCATTTGACCTGGAAATAAAATTTCGGCAAGGGCCATACTGTTGCTGATTGTGCTGATCCATCATCTGCCATAACACACCTCATTAATTGGAAACATCATTTAAAAACATCGCCAGAACATCTTCAGAGTCAGGCTTACGATTTTTGCATTTGCTGCTGGAAGGTGATTTCGATAAATTCTGCCGGACGTGACAGTGCAACTAGGATTGTCACATTCAACATTCCATCTAAAATATCTTGTGCAGTCATGGTTTCACCTAGTCCGACAAATACCGAAAATGCATCGTCCGGAGTGGCACCGGCCAGTCCCCCACGCTTCCAGATACTGGTAAGGAAATTGCGAGCCATGCTCTTGATGGTGATCCATGTATTCGCCACATTCGGTTCAAAAACATACGCCTTGGTTGCCAGTCGCAAAGACTCTTCCAGCATAATCATGGTGCGTCGAACATTGATATAACGCCAGTCCAGACTATTACCATCCAGCGTACGAGCCCCCCATACCAAAGTGCCTTCTCCGATAAAAGTGCGGATTGCGTTCACCGATTTACCGGCCGTGGTGACATTGAGATCTTCCTGCTCCTCACTGTTGATGTTAACCGCCGGACTAACTACCGAATTCAAACTGACATTGGCCGGTGCTTTCCATACGCCACGTGTATTATCGATTTTGGTGTAAACCCCTGCCATAGCGGCACTGGGTGGTAACAGATTGAGTTTTTTCTTGGCCGCACTCATCAGCGACACATACACTGGACTGTTCAGCGACAGCAATTTATTCACTGCACTAATGCGATTAACGAACGCCACTTTGAGTTGATCTTGGGTCATCGTAGCCACCTGACTCGGTGCTGGATTGGCAGCCAGGAATTGATCAATTGTCTGACCAATTGCATTGACTGCATTGATTTTGTCATCCCAATTTTTTCTGGCAATCTTATTATCGGTCGGTGCGGCACCGGTCAGATTCATATCTTTCATCAACAAATTTTTAATCAGAGTCTGAGCAGTCGGATCCGTGAAAATGGTGTAATCCAGATCATCGTCCTGCACGATGGTCGTATTAACCCAAGGGTAATACGCTGCGCCAAAATTGAGGAAATCGGTACCGAGTGCATCGCGGAAATTCGTAACACAATCACCGTTAGGATTGGTGCGCTCTTGAAAGCCACTATGAACATCGAGAATGCTAAAACGATTTTTCATATCCAGACCACAATGAGACAGAGCTGCCTGCTGTACGCTAATACAGATTTCAGGCGCCAAATTCACAGCATCAGGAATTACCAGCATGGTCGGCTCTTGTTCTTTCTTGAGCGAGTCAATACCAGTCGTTAAATCGCTTGCGGATATGGACTTACTATAGTCACCGACCGAAACGATATAGCATGCACCACCGCCGTTTTGAAAGAAGAGCATCATGCTCAAATACAGTAAATATTGGCCAGCGTTTTGCGTAACCAGATACTCCACGCCATCAACCTTAAAATCAGCGCTGACTGCGGCATCGACCTTGGCTGCTGCATCCTGTTTAGCCGTTGCATTTGCATCAGCCAAAATTGCTGCTGCATCTGCATTAGCTTTATCAGCTGCTGCTTTGGCATTGTCCGCTGCAGCTTTTTTTGCTATCGCCACAGCATTTGCCGCCGTAGCTTTATCATTAGCAGTCTGTGCATCTTGTTTAGTGGCTGCATCGGTTGCCGCCGCCAGCGCTGCTGCGGCGGCGGTCGCAACTGTTTGCGCAGCAGTAGCATCAGCGTCGGCTGCCGCTGCGGCGCTATCTGCAACGGTTGCTGCAGCGGCGGCATTGCTGGCCGTAACAGCCGCCGTCAAAGTTTTGGCACGAACATTAAAACCAAACTTTGGCGCACCACCGAAATAGTTTAGAAACTCAGAAAACGAGGTAATACGCCATGGTTTACCGGCCAGTGAAGTTCCCTTGTTATCTGCTTTTTCGGTATAACCGAGAAACGCAGGAACAGCCGTCGCTACTTCAACAACAGAATTCGGAAAAGCATTCTTTTCCTTTATATATACGCCTGGGGTTTTATAAGCCATAGTGTCTTACTCCAAAGTTATTGATTGATATATATCTCTGAGACCAGTGCTTCCTTGTCATACACCATTTCCCGAAACACGTGATCTGGTCTGGGATTTGGCATTCGCTTAATGAGGATTTTTTCAGCTAACTCCCCATTTTCACGGAGCTGCAAATTTAGTTCATGTCGCTCTTGCATCGGTAACATAACATCGGACATGAACACTTTTGCCAGGCGATTTCCCGACAAATTCACAACGCCAAGATTGTTGAAATTGATGGACTTGCCCTTATCTGAAATAGAAATATCGCGCATGGCGAGTTCGCCAACACAGTAATATTTCCAATAGCTTTGTGCAGCAGCGAAGCGCAAAGTGAATTGGTGCTGAGCCAAATCAGATCCATAGGACGATGACCGGCAAAGGTCAGTCTGATCCGGAGTCAACACAATCTGCACAATCGCTGCAGGTCGGACAATCCTGTCAGCTCGCTGTAAATGTTGCGTCACCAGCTTGCAATCAACACGCTTATGGTCGTGCTGCGTAACTACATCCCCCTGATGCAATAACTGCATACCGAATGAGTCAAAACGTGCGCGGCGACTATCAAGAAATACCATATGTGTCTTTGGCATCTGCGCTGCTTGCGTGACCAGATCCCATTGAGGGTCACGCGAAAATAATTTAAATCCTAAATGCAAACCGCCACGAAAATCAGCGATGTAATCACGCAAACGATTCACCATCTGAGGTGCGTGTAATACCGTGAAACAGCTAACACCTGGCTGGAAAAACAAGCCAGCTTTGTGAAGATGTTCCAGACAGCTCTGTGACGGCTCGATCGTCAGACTAGGTGCAATACATGACAAATAAAAAGAATGCTCTATCGCAACGCTGAACAGAGACTGATACCGACTCATCTGCGTCGCTCCATCGTTTACGATTGCACCGATACAGCCGGTGTGGAGACAAGTGGTAATTGTGCTTTGACATCACGATCGTCTACAGTCAACATACGTATCTTGTACATCACCGAAGGCAGATATTTACCGCCGATTTGACTCCAAAGATTGCTTAAATCTTGAAATTTCACATTTTGCAATTCAAGAATTAATTTATCGATACGTGGATCAAGATCAGGCGTAGAGTGATGGTCAAACACGCTTTGCTTTTGAAAATAGCTGATGGCACCAGAGATGAATTTGAGGCCTTCGGAATAACTACTGCCGCTAAAATTGGCAATTATCATCACATAAAGATTGAGATACAAAGGAGGGCTGCTGGAGATAGCGCGACTTGCACCAGAATTGATTCCCTGGCCTCCCTGAAGCGGGATGGTGTCTTTTTCAATATTAACCAAAAACACCACTATTTTGTTTTTGACGTTAGAGGTCGCAGTGCCGCTATGATCGGTCAAATTAGAAACGACCACAATATCTTCGGACAAGGTCATGGAGCGTATTAAAAATTGATTCAGCTGGCTGGAAATATGCCGTAAAGCTTGATATATCATTTCGTTACTTCCCCCCAGAAAACCTATCAATTTTTTCAATATAAAACTGATACGTTCAAACGACTAAAGATATCTTCAACGTTTAAGAATCATTTTTTCAATTTATCAAAACACTGTTTAATTAAATTAAGTTAACTTAACTTTTTTTTAAAACTATGGAATTGAATAGAAATATTGTCAATAGGTGCATTTTTTAATGCGATAGCATGAACGACTGATTTCAAGGTATGTAATGAAAAGATGAGTCAATGCAAGTACTTGTCTTCGGATGACAATTGAATAGGATTTTTAATTTTATTTATTGATATTAGCTATTTATTAGTGAAAGTTAGCCGATTTTTAGCTTTAATTACCTCACAAAAAAACTCATTCAATGAATATAGGAAATGATTTTTCACTGAAAAAAAATAACTTAAATAACAAATAATATTTTTTGTAATGGTATGGATTTAGTTAAAATGTTTAAAAAAACAACAAACTAATACTTAATTTCCCAATCCACAGAGAGTTTCATCGAGTTATTACAGTATTGATAGTCTCGCATCCAGACATACTGATAGAGACATTAGATTCTGTCATTCAGTTTATTGAACAAGGAATCGAAAGATTTGGTTTTTGATAAGTTACCTGAATTAAGCAAAGATAAAAATAGAAAATTTTTTATGAAATTGGCATCCTGATTTGCTTTTAATAAAATAAGTGGACTGCTTTTGAATCTGGATTTATCACAAGGTACATAAAATTGAGATTAATTTTTATAGCTATATTTTTCTTTATATCAAACAATGTCTTGGCACAATCGCAGCCAGTTACTGAGCCACTTTTGCCAAATAGCGTTTTCATAAATCAACAAAGTATGTCGATTTATAAAATCAACTCCACTGGTGAATTTATTGCAGCTCGTTTAAGGAAAAATAACGGAGAAAAAATCGTTGTCCGGTCCCTTCTTCTCGAAAGCGAATATGAAATTCCTTTACCTGGGGGCGTAACTCTCGATTGGTATCAATGGGATAAGAGTGGCAAGGTTCTTTATATATTTTGCCAAGATAGTCAGGGCGAAATGCAAGCGTATGCGTGGGATGTCATTTTAAAAACGCTCACGAGCCCAATATCACCGGAGTGGTCAGAATCGTCTAGTTTTGGAACTCCTGCTAATTTCTACGGGATGACGATGCTTCGCTTTAGAAAAAAAACAGGAAAAGGAGAAGCTGATTTCAATACAGATGATGGGCATTTTTATCCAGTACGCAATCCACGCTCAATAGTGCCAAGTTATTTAAATAAAAACGTTCCAAACATACATTTTTTTAGAGTCAACGGACGCCTTAAGTGGGCTATTGACGAGCAAATTTTGTTTAGTCCTCAGGCAACGGATATACGACAGGGAAGTACATTTATTTCATTTTCGGAGAATGGAAGTGATATTTGGTTCCTATCAAATGTCGATCGAGATAAATTGGCATTAGTCCAGACAAATTTGAAAAACGGAAATACCAAAAGTGTAGAAGTACCAAATGTCGATATTATGCAGGTTGTTCTTCATTCTCATACAAAAAGACCTATTGGTTTTTTTTGGGAGAGGGAGCTTCCGCAATTTACTTTGGTAGATAAGGCGTATCAAAACGATTTATCTTTCATAAATAAAATGTTAAGCACGCCTGTTGGTATTTTAGATATTTCTAAAAACGACGACTACATTCTTGTCCGGAAGAACCAACGCCCTGAGGAAATCTTTCTTTTTGACCGAAAAAAAAGACAAATATCTGAGGTGAAATTTCAATCTACTCAACCATTACCCATAGTAAGTAAGACTAATGGTTACGTCTTTAAAACCAGAGATGGACTTGAGATAACCACTTATTTAACAGAACCGATTTCTGACATTTGCATGTCAAACAAATGTCCAATGATTGTTGTTGCTCATGGCGGGCCGTCTAACAGAGATTTTTTCAATTCAAATGTTCTCCGAGACTGGTTTTCTTCGCGTGGATATTTTGTTGCGAATGTTAACTACAGAGGGTCTTCAGGGTTTGGGAAAAGCTTCGAAAGTTTAGATATTGGGAATTGGGGAGGGAAAATACAAGATGACGTCTTAGATGCTGTTGCTTTTCTGATTAACAAGAATAAAAAAATCGCCTCCGATAAAATTGGAATAATGGGAGCGAGCTTCGGCGGATATATAGCGTTGAACGAAATTGGACTTAGCAATAGATTTCTTTGCGCGGCCTCTATATCGGGTACAGCAGATTTAATCGAATTTGTTGAGAGCTTGGCAAAGAAAAGTAATGACAAAACAGATCTTTTCAAACGTGCAGGCGATCCTAGAACAAACGAAGGCAGAGTAGCCTTACGTGATGCATCTCCAAAAAATAAAATTGACCAATTTCACAGCCCTATTCTTTTATTACATGGCACTAATGATGATCTGAGTAATCTGGAAAGTATAAAAAGTTTTGCGCAAGAAGCCAGCCAACGGGTGCCGTTGACGTTTGTCGCATTTGATGGAGAAGGGCATGTTTTCAGAAAAAACGAATCAAAAATGTCGCAGGCGTATCTTCTGGAAAAGTTCTTTTCGAAATGTCTTGGGGGGGAAATTGATCAGCGGACATCTCATCTGCCAGAAAACTCAAAAATGATTAAATTCATTGATTCAAATAATCTTTTGGAAGAAAAACATGAGTGAGCCCTCAAAAATCCAGCTTTGCCTTCATAAGTCTTATGATTCATCAATTTACGGGAAAATTTCTGAAATTAGCGGAGTTCGATATGCAAATGAAGAAGAAATTGATCAAGAGTTTTATCACGCCAAGGCATTAATACCAAAATTTGAGTCTTGTATACTAAAAACAAACATAGATCAATATACTAACAAGTTAGCACTTTTTCATGAAACTGTTGGATTATTTAAATTGCCAACAGAGTTAATAAAAGTAAGTTCTAAAATAATTAGCAATCTCAATAAGTACCCCAAAAATCTTGTAGTCCAGAATCTACAAAGACATTTGGTTAATGAAAAAATATTAACATTTTTAATGAATACTTTTCCTCTAGATTCTAAAAATCTAGAGGATATTGGTTTTTCTTGCAGCGCCCCCAGTTTTAAAACTATTACAATAAATAGAAGACTAGGTGTGAAGGAGGGAATGCACTTTGATACCTGAAGTCGATTGGTCTGTAATCGACCTAGTACTGGAAGCTACTGCTGCGGCCCAAACGCAAGAAACCGCGGCTTTAGAGGAACTCGCGAAGGATGGGAAAAAAGCAAACTCGAGAAGAAGTTGAAGGGACTCAAGGCGCGTCAATGGCTCTCCCAACAGAAAAATGCAGTGGACGACGAAATCTGCCGCCTCGCAGCCATCAAGCGGCTGACTAAAGCCGAAGGTATGACAAAGACGAATGTATTCACCACAAAGAAGAACGAACTGGCCAACAACGAGTTGGCCACTGGTTACCAGGATCGTTTCGTTGCCGAGCTCAAGAAACTGGGTGGAAGCCGACTGAGGGTAGAATCGATTCCAGTTCCAGAAGGTAAAGGAAAAGTGAGCTTCAAGCTCGCCATCAAGGGCGCGGTGAAGGAAACTCGTGCTAGTGAGATTCTGAGCGAAGGCGAAAACCGAAGCTTCCCCTCGTCTGTAACAGGAAACTGAGCTTCGGGATAGGCAGTGCTTTCGGAATATTTCCTTGCCTGCTCCCACAGAAGGCTCCAAGATGCGCCGCCGATTACGCCACTGCTGTATCGAACACATGAATCGACCGGAGCTGTGGGAGTCCTTTGGAGTCGCCTTGCCATTGGAGCAATTCGTTCCCTGCCGCAGTAGAAATGACTACTTCGCAGGAAGGAATAGTTTCTGTCGAACTGAAGACGTCTGGCAAGAGGTCTGATTTGTGGCGTGCGCCGCAGGCGTGTTTCAAAAATCTCGAGTATCCGGACTTGCCGGATCCGTTCATTCCGAAAACCACGGACAGTCTGAATTTCCGAAGTCGAGGCTCGCGTTGTGCCGTATTGCGTTTACGCCGACAATTTTATCCAGCTTCGAGAGCTTGAACGAAGACGTACCGACGGAGGCACCCAACATCCCGTTAGGGACTGTTTCGAAAACTGCACCAGCTTCACCATTAGCTTTTGCGACACAGAGGTCGGTCAACTGCTCTATCTCTACATCCGAGGGGAATTTTCGACTAGCAGCAAGCCGGGCTGCTGCTGTTTGAACCCACTTTGGCCTAACAGAGAACCACTCCACAAACGCATCTTTCTGAACCTCAACTGCTGCAATGGCCTCCATCGGTTTGGCCTAGATAGTAATATTTTATGCATTCTATCTGAACAACATTGATTTATGCCAGTGTTGTCAGTAGCTCTGCCAGTCGACTACCTGATTGATTCCAAAAAATTCAGAGTTAAGTGAACAAAATTCAAAGTTGAATGAATTTCGACAAGAGTTCAAAGATAAATGACCAAAGTTCAGAGATAAAAGAAATCCGACACTAACCCTATGATTCTCAACAATAAATTAATTTAGTCGTTTTTTAATCCTTGAAAAGCCCACCCCTCGCCCATATAATTAGCACTCGTTGGGTTAGAGTGCTAACAGCACTG
>Ga0187844_10000554_pt1 | contig 29279 bp, 25 predicted proteins | sample SpaLakP09_SKY_50_FD_134517 | JGI IMG/M metagenome (GOLD analysis project Ga0187844, IMG submission 134517) | Oligotrophic lake water microbial communities from Sparkling Lake, Wisconsin, USA - SP09_SKY_50 | ecosystem: Environmental > Aquatic > Freshwater > Lake | place: USA: Sparkling Lake... | reverse complement strand
GTGTTATAGATAACGGGGTAATGCTTTCGAATAACTTCGGGTATCAAAAATTGATTCGTCTCTTTTATTTCTGTGATCTTCTTTTCAACTTCAGACAATTTCGTGGCTAATGAATTTTCTAGCGAGTTCTTAAATTTGTCGTTAATTTTATTAAATTTGTTAATTTTATTAAATTTATTAAATTTCTTATCCAATTTTACTTCAGAACTGGTGTCATCTCCTACAACTTTTTCTGCACTTTTTTCTGCAGATTTTTCTGCAACCTTTTCTGCATATTTTTCTGCAGTTTTTTCTGCATATTTTTCTCCGCCTTTTTCTGCACTAGATTCTTGGTTCATATAATAGCAATCGTCTACATTTAAAAATGCAGAACCAGAACCAGAACCAGAAGAAGAAGGCTTATAATTTCCAAACAGCAATAACGCCCCCGAAGTAAATTCCACCGAACTTTGCAATTTATCATATTGATGTGCCGATATTTTGTGCGCCTCGGATGCTGCATCCAATTTAAAATAATTCACCATGGCCAGCAGAAAAGCAATAACGGCATTTACAGACGAAATCAATATTGATCCCCACTTAAATTCCGCCACAACCGCCGCCAAAACAGTAACAGCCGTAGACAATAAAATTGCGGGCATCATTAATTTATTTAAATTTCGTTCACAATAATATTTCGCTTCCATATAAATAATTTTTTGTCCCTTCAAATAACTAGCTAATACATCCAAAGACGACGAGTAATCGTGATTAACCGTGGAATATTGTTCGTTAATTTCTCTTTCCGCCTCCAAATATCTAATTTTGTGATATTGTATGTGCTTCCCATATATTCCTGTTGAAACGCCGACTGGTCCCTCGCGTATATCTTCAGTATCAAACGCCCTTTCATAAGAATCGACGCTATTGCTGTCAGAATTTCCATCATTTTCGGAAATAAGCCTCCCGTAACGATTCGGTGTTTCAACCTGCATTAGTTTGGAATTCGCAACTCCGGGAAAATGTGCTGGAATATCATTATTTAAAATAACACCCACATTACCAAAATTATCATTTATATCATTTGAAGAAACATCCTCAATATTTAGTTGCACTTCTAATAAGTCATTTATTGAACTTTCTTCATCCATATCCACAACCAGGTTCATTGTTATTGATTTATATTATTAGCGCAAATAATAAATTATTTTATAAATTATTATAAATTATTATAAAATAATAAATTATAATGACTAAAACAAGAAAGAATGTGCCTTGGAAAGGATGGTCAAAGCAAAAACCAAGTTATCGTCAAAGACAATTATGCTTAAAAAATGTGGCAAAAAATGCTTTTTGGGTACGAAAAAATCTTTCCCAATTTGCAAAAAGAACTCGTGCACAGTATTGAGAAAAGGCGTATATGCTGCTTATGTGCGCGCTCGTGAATATTCAAGCAAAACTGGAAAGAGAAAATATAAGAATGTTGCATCACGCGCAAAAAGAATGTTGAAAGCGTAAAGCGTAAAGCGAAAAGCGTAAAGCGAAAAGCGTAAAGCGAAAAGCGTAAAGCGTAAAGCGAAAAGCGTAAAGCATAAAGCGTAAAGCGAAAAGCGTAAAGCGTAAAGCGTAAAGCGTAAAGCATAAAACATAAAACATAAAAAATTGATTTAAAGAATAATAAAAAAATATTATTATAACTTAACACAATAAAACCAAACAATGAAATACAGCATAATTGAAAGCGAAGACAAATATTTTAATTACGACGATTTAGGAGACGACTGGGGATATTTTATTGACCTGGACCCTCAACCCAAAAATCTCGCACCTACACCCGTAACAGTTCCAGTTAAAAATCCAAAAAAATACAAGTATAGTAGTAATAGAATCCATGCAACACAATTAATGGATACTATAAAAGAAGAAACGCTAATAGAATCCAACAATAACGCCAAAGATACCAACGACGCCAATAAAAAACACAAAAAACACGAAAAAAAAGAACAAATTATAAAATACCAAATATATTCAGGAGTTGCAATTTGTGGACTGGCAACATATATATGTTTTATGTTGTAGTTGGGTAAAGCTCAGAATCATAGCCCATTTGTAAACTCGGTATCATATAATTAACATAATTATTTACACCGCAAGGCGTGGCTCCAAATAATTCACCCTTGGGGTCAATAAAATAACGAAAATACAATGGATTAGTTTTACTTGTAGTAGCATCTATTATGGGAATTTTTGGACCACACAAGTTATTACTTATGTCTGATACAACGCAAACATCGAGCAAACATTCTTTTGTATACAAATTGGCAGCCAGGTTTGAAGTGTTAAAAGACGAACAAACCTTGGGATATTTTGAATCTTTTATTTTGCGAAAAGTCACATTTGCTGGTATGGGTTGAAAACGATGAGCCATTATATATTATATATATATATTATATACAAATACAATAATATAAAAAATTGACCATCATAATAAAGACAAAACTACTATTATACTCAAACGAAAGATGTTTCGAAGATGTCTAGGTTGTCTTACCCGCTACTTGAGTTTTCCGTGTCACTCTCCAAAAGAACCAAATGCAGATAGAGATGCAGATAGAGATACAGAATCAGATCCAGAATCAAAACCAATGATTCCTAACCCATCGATTGAATGGAGAAATTGCACACCATTTGTACCACCAATAACAACGGGTTATGTCATAAAAGTTTACGACGGCGATACTATAACCATTGCAACTAAATTGCCATACCCGGAATCGCCGCTTTATAGATTCCCCGTCCGCTTGAATGGAATCGACGCGCCGGAAATAAAGGGAAAAACAGAAGATGAAAAAACGGCCGCTAAAGCAGCAAAACACGCCTTGGAAAATATAATATTGCACAGAACAGTACTACTAAAAAACACGCAAACCGAAAAATATGGCCGTATTTTAGCAGATGTCTACTTAGAAGAATTACATTTGAATAAGTGGATGTTGGACAATAGGTATGCGGTTCCTTATGACGGCGGCACTAAAAAGTCCCCCGATTCGTGGTTAGAATTCAATTCTTCTCTAACAACACCAATACCTGCAACAACACCTGCAACAACAACACACAGACGAAATCATAAATAGAACAAAGAACAAAGAACAAAAAAATATTTACAGAATAATTATATTTTTTATTTTATAGATATAGAATATAATATGTCAACTAATATAATTATAAGTGGCGTTACATACACATATACTGTGGGGATTGCAGGTGCGAGCGTTATAAGCTACAATAACGCGGTGTCTGGCAGTAATGTAGTAATACAATCATCATTTCAGGGAACTGATGCCAATACATACAATGTTACCAGTATCGGTGTAAATGTTTTCTCCCATGTAGCACAACCCGCAACTACTCCTTTAATTTCAGTTACATTCAATTCTCCCTCTTACATTAATTCAATAGGCCAAGGTGCATTCGCTGGAAATTCGCAACTGACTACAATTACAATACCGTCTTCTGTAACAAACATCGCGAATGTTGTGTTTTTTCAAACCACTATAAATGCATACTTTGACGCTTCGCCAAGTACAAACACTTCTCTACCGAATATGACGGCCTCTTCATTTTTAAGCGGTGGTACGGCATATTATTATCCAGAAGTCAAGGCGTATGATGGAACCACGCCAAGTAACTACACTACATATTTCCAAAGTTTTGGATTTACTAATGCGCAAGAAATTAATAACCCAATCACATGTTTTAAAGAAGACACAAAAATCCTAACCAACAAAGGTTACATTCCCATACAAAACCTAAGAAAAGGACACCTAGTAAAAACACTCGAACACTATTATTTGCCAATTGTCATGATTGGCAAAAAAGAAATCCATCACCCCGCTAAAACAGAGCGCATCCAAGACCAACTTTACAAATGCACAAAAGACGAATACCCGGAAATCATCGAGGATTTAGTTTTAACCGGATGCCACTCCATATTAGTGGACGAATTTGCAAACGAAGAACAAAAAGAAAAAACCATAGAAGTCAATAAAATTATATATGTAACCGACAGAAAATACAGACTGCCCGCATGCGCAGATCACCGCGCGTCCGTGTATGAACACCCAGGCGACTATACCATTTATCATTTAGCTTTGGAGAATAACGACTATTACATGAACTACGGCATTTATGCAAACGGATTATTGGTGGAAACCTGCTCAAAACGCTATTTAAAAGAAGTATCCAACATGACACTGATTGATTAAACCCTTAGATATTAGAATAATTTTTGCAAACAATATAAAATTACAGAATATTTATATTTTATAGATATAAAATATAAAATGTCATTCTCTTATAACAATATCACTTACCTACCTAACGCAAGTCCCCCAGGAACAGCATCAGCAATAGGTTACACCGGATCGCTTAGCGGTGATATAACCCTACCTATATCAGTTACTAATACAACCACATCCACAACATACACTGTTACGCTGATTCAAGAAGATCCTGCTGGTTTTTTTGATGCATCGTTTTCATCGTTCAGTTTTGAATCGCCAAGTCAAGTCGTGGGAATTGGTGCTAGCGCATTTAGAAATTGTACCAATATGACAATATTTAATATGCCTCCGTCTCTATTATCTCTTAGCACTGGTATATTTAATGGATGTTCAAAATTGAAAAACTTTTCACTCCCATTGGGTTCTATTAACATTCCTAGTTTCGCATACTCTGGTTGCGGTTTAACCTCAATAACCATACCGAATTCTGTAGCATTAATCAATATTAATGCATTCTCTGGTTGCACCTCACTGACATCGGTCGCCTTCGACAATTCGCCAACACCTAATTGTAAAAATATAGCACAGTATGCATTCGCTGGCTGTAGTTCCCTGACCTCATTTATAATGCCTAGTTCTGTAACATCCATTGGTGGGGACGCATTTCAATATTCTGGCCTAACATCAATAAATATTCCACAATTATTATCATCCATTCCTGCAGGCGGATTCAAATACAGCACTTCTTTGGCCTCAGTCACATTCGATTCCCCAACTACTGTCACTCTTATTGATACCGAAGCATTTAGGGGCTGCACTTCCCTCGTCTCAATTGAAGCCCCGACCACCGTTACAAATATTGGCGACATCGCTTTCAAGGAATGTAGTTCCCTGGCATCAATAAATATCCCATCCGTTGTAAATATTGGCGACGGCGCATTCGCATTCTGTCAAAATCTCACCGAAATAATAATTCCATCTTCCACAACAAGTATTGGGGTTTCCGCATTCTATGACTGCGAAAATTTGACCGTTGTATATTTTAGTAACCCGACTACATTACCAGAATTTGTTGGAGAATGTTTTGATCAGGGCACCACTAGAAACAATACAGCATATTACTATTCGAGCGCGCAACCGTCACCAAACCAAACGGACCCTGTTCCCGTTCCATTTACAGCGAAACAAGCATTATTAGACGCGGGTTTTGCTTTTGCCGTTCCATTTGACCCCGAGCCTGTCACCTGTTTTAAAGAAGACTCAAAAATACTAACAAATAAAGGTTACATTCCTATACAAGACCTAAGAAAAGGTGACTTGATTAAAACATTTCAAAACGGTTTTATAGCCATTGACATGATTGGAAAAAAAAAGATTTATCATCCAGCTTTAAAAGAACGAATCAAAGATCAGCTTTACAGATGCCCACAAGAGAAATATGAAGAAATTTTTGAAGATTTAGTTTTAACCGGGTGTCACTCGATTTTGGTCGACTATTTTATTAGCGAAGAAGAAGTTGAAGAAACCATAGAAGTCAATAAAAAGATATATGCAACCGACGATAAGTACAGATTGCCAGCTTGTGTTGATGACAGAACAGTCGTGTATGAAAACCCAGGAACCCACACCATTTATCATCTAGCTTTAGAGAACGACGACTATTACATGAACTACGGCATTTACGCAAACGGATTATTGGTGGAAACCTGCTCAAAACGCTATTTAACAGAGTTAGCCAACATGACCTTGATTGACTAAACCATTAGATCTTTAACAAGACGCGCAAACAATATTTACAGAATAATTATATTTTTTATTTTATAGATATAAAATATAATATGTCAACATTCACAGATAATTCTTTAAACTATACAATAGTAAGCGGTACAACAGCATCTTTAACCGGTCATGACGCAACGCTTGGTCCAAATGTAACAATACCTCAAACAGCTTCAAATGGTGCAAATACATACACAGTTATTGATATTAGCAACAATGCATTCGTCAATTTTAATACCATGACCTCAGTGACCTTTACAACGCCATCGAATGTTACAAGCATTGGCTCAGCTGCTTTCTCAAATGTGCCTCCTGGACTCTCTCCTGTTATAACTGAAATAACCATTCCAAATTCCGTGACAGCTATTTATCATGGTGCATTCGATCATTGCATAAATTTGACAACAGTTACATTTGAAGGAACTACTCTACAGGTTCTTGACTATATAGCTTTTGGAAATTGCTCCTCTTTAACTGCAATTACACTCCCAGAGGGGGTAACTTACATTGAGTCAACTTTCCAATCATGCACCAGTCTTACTTCGGTCACTCTCCCAAATTCTTTAATAACAATTGGCTATCAAACATTCGCCGTGTGTAATTCTTTAACAGCAATTAATATTCCATCTAATGTCACACAAATTTGCGGAGAAGCATTTAACGCTTGTAATAGCTTAGCATCAGTAACTTTTAGTTCACCGTCTAGTCTCAACACTATAGGCGGGGGTGTAGACATAGTTAATGATGGTTACGCATTCAATAATTGCATCGCTTTAACCACTTTCACTATTCCATCCTCCACGACACTTATTTACACCGATTCTTTTTTGAATTGTACCAACTTAGCATCAGTATACTTTGATGCTTCGGGTGCAACTGAATTGCCTACTCTGGAAGCAAGTTCATTTGACGGCGGAACAGCTTATTACTATCGCAATGTTCTAGCATCAAACGGCGCCCCTGCTACAAATGCCACTTTCACAGCTGCAGGTTTTAATTCTTCGCAACAAATTGACCCAATCATCTGTTTTAAAGAAGACACAAAAATCCTAACCAACAAAGGTTATATTCCCATACAAGACCTAAGAAAAGGCGACCTAATTAAAACGCTTTTACACAATTATGTACCCATTTACATGATTGGTAAAAAAGAAATCCATCATCCTGCTAAAACAGAGCGCATCCAAGACCAACTTTACAAATGCACAAAAGACGAATACCCGGAAATCTTCGAAGATTTAGTTTTAACCGGTTGCCATTCCATATTAGTGGATGAATTTGCAAACGAAGAACAAAAAGAAAAAACCATAGAAGTGAATAAAATTATATATGTAACCGACAGAAAATACAGATTGCCCGCGTGCGCAGACCACAGAGCGTCTGTATACGAGCACCCAGGCACCCATACCATTTATCATCTAGCTTTGGAGAACGACGACTATTACATGAACTACGGCATTTATGCAAACGGATTATTGGTGGAAACATGCTCAAAACGCTATTTAAAAGAGTTAGCCAACATGACCTTGATTGATTAGATAATTAGATCTTTAACAAAACACAAAAACAATATTTACAGAATAATTATATTTTTTATTTTATAGATATAAAATATAATATGTCAACATTCCTAGATGGTTCTTTCAACTATACAACAGTAAGCGGTACAACGGTATCTTTAACCAGCCCTGGCCCGACGCTCGGTGCCAATGTAACAATACCTAACACAGCCTTCGATGGTGCAACTACATACACAGTTATTGATATTAGCAATAGTGCATTCATCAATTTTAATACCATGACCTCAGTGACCTTTACAACGCCGTCGAATGTTACAAGCATTGGCTCAGGTGCTTTCTCAAAATCTTCTGGACTTGCTCCTGTTATAACTGAAATAACCATTCCAAATTCCGTGACAGCTATTTACAATGCTGCATTCGCGAGTTGCATAAATTTGACAACAGTTACATTTGAATCAGGAACAACTCTCCAAGTTCTTGAGTTTTTAGCTTTCGATACTTGCACCTCTTTAACTGCAATTACACTCCCAGAGGGGTTAACTTCCCTTGATGCAGTTTTTAAAGATTGTACCAGTCTTGCTTCGGTCACACTCCCAAATTCTCTAATAACAATTGATCATCAAACATTCGGCGTCTGTAGTGATTTAACATCAATTAATATTCCATCTAATGTCACCCTAATTGGCGGAGAAGCATTTTTTGGTTGTAGTAGCTTAGCATCAGTAACTTTTAGTTCACCGTCTAGTCTCAAAACTATAGGCGGGGGTGGGGGTCTTACAAATTTTTTTGCATTTGGGACGTGCATCGCTTTAACCACTTTCACTATTCCAGCTTCCACAACACGCATTTACACCGATTCCTTTTCAGGTTGTACCAACCTAGCATCAGTATACTTTGATGCTTCGGGTGCAACCGAATTGCCTACTCTGGATTCAAGTTCATTTGACGGCGGAACAGCTTATTACTATCGCAATGTTCTCGCAGCGAACGGCGCCACTGCTACAAATACCACTTTCACAGATGCAGGTTTTAATTCTTCGCAACAAATTGACCCAATCATCTGTTTTAAAGAAGACACAAAAATCCTAACCAACAAAGGTTATATTCCCATACAAGACCTAAGAAAAGGCGACCTAGTTAAAACGATTGAGCACAATTATTTACCCATTGTCATGATTGGTAAAAAAGAAATCCATCACCCCGCTAAAACAGAGCGCATCCAAGACCAACTTTACAAATGCACACAAAGCGAGTACCCAGAAATCTTCGAGGATTTAGTTTTAACCGGTTGCCATTCCATATTAGTGGATGAATTTGCAAACGAAGAACAAAAAGAAAAAACCATAGAAGTCAATAAAATTATATATGTAACCGACAGAAAATACAGACTGCCCGCATGCGCAGATCACCGCGCGTCCGTGTACGAGCACCCAGGCACCTATACCATTTATCATCTAGCCCTGGAGAACGACGACTATTACATGAACTACGGCATTTACACAAACGGATTATTAGTGGAAACCTGCTCAAAACGCTATTTAACAGAGTTAGCCAACATGACATTGATTGATTGATTGATTGATTAGATAAACAAACCTTTTTGAACCTTTGAAATGTACAAAGGTTCAAAAACAAAAACCTAAAAAAACAAAAAACAACTTTTAAAGCTCATAAATGGTTTCCATGGTTAAACAGAAAGAGTAGTCCATGTTATTTAAATCTATAATTCGACCATATTCATCCAACAATTGAATATGCAATTTCTGTAAATGTATTGGTCCAAAATATTCGCGTGGGTTTGTTATCAAATTCAAATTGTTCTGCGTCAATGTCAAAGTAGAAAAAATCGATGGCTGCAAACTAATGCGCGCCAATATATTTTTATTCAACAGCGACGAATTGAATGCGCTAAAGAAATTATTATTAACATTATTATTGAAATCGTCGACAACTAAAAACATGTAGCTCGGTCCACCCGTATTTACCACCGCTTCTGATACATAATTTGCATTATCTCTATAGTAGCCTTCTCTAAACCCCAATATCCACCCTAATTTTAAGGGCAGCGGCGTGCCATAATCCGGATTACCATTTATATCCGATTGAAAATCCAAAGAAAAGGTAAAAGGATAATCATCATAATCGCTAGGTATATCAGGATCTATACTTACTACCAGTTGTCCGGAGCCACTATTTAATGCAAAGCCACCAAGATTCATATTGAATGATAAATATTTCAAATACTCAATGGTCGAATTATTAAAAGTTGAAGCAGTTTTAACATAATTATTTAAATAAGCAACTATGTCAATTGCAGTATAATTTCCATTTGGTATTAGAATGCATTCTCTTTCTAATAAATTCTGGTTTTCATCAGTTGCATTAACCCAAAAAAAGTTTGTACCAGATTGCTTTGAAATTACATAAGCCGTCGTTGAATATTCAAAAGCGGACAATTGCAGCGAAACCACATTATTAAATTTAATAGGCAAATCAAAATTAAAATTTGTTGACTGCGTCGTATAATAGTTGTCACGAAAACGAGTATCAATATTTATTGATTTTTTTAATATGCGCTTCTTCAATGGATTAAATACGCCTTTATAATAAGCACTAGGAAGTGATTGCGTGTATGGAGTTACATCTTGTTCTATTACGCTGTGCGCCAGCCCAATATTTTGGGTTGCCGTTGGTTTTAAATCATGATCCAAATTATAAATATCGGCATCTGCGATCTTCTGGAAATTGCCAAGATTTTTCAACTGTCGAAGCAACACATCCTTCGCCTTATTAATAAATCCAACAGTATTTTTTTTAACAGTCGTATCAATATCTCCATCATTTACAACATTATCTCTTAATTTGTTGGCTTTCAATTCAAGGAAAGCGTTATCATAATTAGCCGGCAAATCAAAAATATCTTCTAGTTCGCCCTTATTATATTTATCAATATCTAATTCAAAATTGCTAACAAGTTTCGAACTCATGTATTATATATATAAACTATAACAAATATTTTATATCTAAATCCACGCTTTTTAATAATTTTTCGAAAAAATAAAAAATAACAGAATAAAAAATGTATTTATAGTTACAAAACAAATACTCCCGAGCCCTAACAAAATTATGATTTTTATTTTTATTTTTTATTTTTTATTTTTTAATTGTTGCCACAAAGCTCTTCAGAAACGCGCATCCTTTTGGCAGACGATTCTCCGCTGCAAGTCGACCCATCATCGCTATCTGCGGTATCCGCAGACCCCCACAGCCTCTTAGCATTGAAGTGCTGAGTCTGGTCTGCAATTTCCGCCATCGAAAGAGGAATCGACGCATTGTAAAACTGTTCCTCACCCCCATCCTCACGCAACGCCTCCTCGGCCACTCTTGTAGCTGCAAGAGCCATTTGTAAGTCAAAAATCTCGCGCCCCATATCCATCATCTTGGCCGCCAACTGGTGCACATTCAAATGCGTCGAAGGAATCTTCTCGCAGGTCATCTTTCGAAGCACAAAATACTTGCCTGGCTGGTTCGGGATATACAACTTCCATTGGCCGTAAAACTGAATCTGATCATAAACGCGGTCGGCAAATTCACTGTAAGCCCAGCACTTCAAGTGCACAAATGCGCCAACTGCCCACTCCCAGTCACCGGTGTCGACGAAATCGACGCGTTCAACGAGCCCAATCTGCAAATCAGCAAACAGCTGGCGAATAGACTCCTCATCCCAGAACTTGGGAACATAGGGAATGTAGAAAGACATGAAGTTGGTGGTAGAAGAAGAAGACATATTCGGTTTTTGAAAAACTCTAACACGGAGAAAAGTACTACACACTAGTTGAAGAAAAAGTACTTCAATTTTTTTGTGATGTCAGGATGTAAACTTGTTGCCTTGGTTCCCTGAATTTTTTTTGTGATGTCAGGATGTAAATTTGTACCTTGGCAACAAGTTTACGCCCAGAACCCTCCACATTAAAGGAGGGGTTCGGGGAACCTTGGTTCCCTGATTTTTTTAGTGACTTAAATTTTTGAACATTCAAAAAAAAATTGAAATGCTTTTGCAAACCCAAACAATAAGTACATTTCTTCCGAGAACCGCTTTCAAAGCAAATCATAATGTCCGTCGATCAGTTGCTCTCTCTCTTTATTCCCCGGGTTTTTCCCAACATCACACAAGAGCGCGTCGCGGACATCTTCTATCGCCTCGGCCTGGGTGATGTCCGGCGCGTCGACCGCGTCTCAAAAAGCGACGCCAACGGCAACGAGTATTACAGTATTTATGTCCATTTTAACCACTGGAATGAGACCCTCGCGGTGGCCAACTTCCAAGAGCGGGTCCTAAATCCTGACAAGGAGGCTCGCATCGTTTACGGCGATCCTTGGTACTGGATTGTGCTTGAGAACAAGGGTCAAAAGCGCACCCAAAACCCCACCATCGTTCTCGACGAACCCGCAAAGAAGAGTGTGTCTTGGGCCCAAGCCCAAACGCAAACGCAAGTAGAAGCACAAACATCCACTCAAAACATTGAAGAGAGCTGGGACCTCGTTGATGCAGCATACGCCGAGTACTACGAAATCCAGCTAGCCGAAGAGCGCGCCAGAGTAGAGCATCTCGAGTGCATGCTCTGGAACATGGAGCAAGAACTGCTCAACCATCATCACTCTAACGCTTGGTTAAACACGCAGCTTCTTGAGCTACAAAAAGAGATTAGACCCGAGTCTGTTGTGTAGACCTTAAAATAAAAAATAAAAAAAACAAAAAAAAAAAAGCAAAAACGCCATTTACACCACGCAGTCAATGTTATAAAAACCTTTTTTATTTTTTCCTTTTCATTAAAAATTGACTTTTTTATTGAAAGTAAAACGATAAATCATTGAACACCCTAGCCTTATATCAAAAGATGTTGCGCATTACAAAAAACTACTTTCACCCAAAAGATGAAAATGCAAATACAAATGCAAATGCAAATGACATAGAAACACATTTTGTATTAACAACGGAACAAACCAAAAATTTATGCAAAATGGCCGACCTTTATGCAGTAATTGACGAATTGTGCGGCCAATTAAAACAGGAAGAAGTAATAGAAAACTTTGGACCCATTGCTACAAAAACAAACAAAAGATCAACAATAAAACGCCCCAAATACACAAGCGTTGTTTTTAGTAGCATTATTACTCTTGCGCAAAAAATCTTATCACCGCTCACGCGCCCCGTTGAACTGGAGGGAATATCCCAAGAATTGATAGATTTTGTCAAGACTATTGGAAATGAATTCAAAGAGCTATCTTTTCCAGAGTGGTTCACCGACACGGATAGGAAGAAACGCGTGCAACTCGATATAGTTTTCAAAGACACACTCGATTCTAACAAATACTGGAATTATGTTCCATTTACAAAGTTGAATTCGCTTTTATTTTCAACCGAAAATATTTCAGAAATGATTAATGACATTTTTCAGGCAGTATTTTCAAATTACAAATCAAAAATATTCATTATTTCTTCCAATAAAACTATGGAAGCGGTAAAATATGTCGATGAAATTAAAACGCGATTATAAAAATATATACAAATAGTATATACAAATAGTATATACAAATAGTATATACAAATAGTATATACAAATAGTATAAAAGATAAATAACAAATTACAGTAGCAAAACCCACAATAATGCTTGAATATTGGCACACGATTTTTCCCCTAGCCGGAACATATTTTTATTTGAATTTCCCCAAAAGATGGGTTGAAAATTTTTCTACCGAAACAATCACCAATTTTGCCATTGTACATAATACCGCGTTGCAAGTATTCAGCATGTATATTGCTGCAACTCTAACCAGCGCCCTTTTCAAAGAAGGGATCATTGCAAAAACAAACTATTATTTTGACAAAGACTACATAAAAACAGCCATGTTTTATTTTTATTTATCCAAGTATTATGAGTACATCGATACATTTATTTTATATGCAAAAAAAAAGACACCAATTTTCTTGCAAACATTTCATCACAGTGGCGCAGTAATAGTGTGGCATCTTGGCTATGTCTGCAGAACAGATAGCCTTTTTTTTGCATGCCTTCTCAATTCATATGTCCATAGTTTTATGTATTTGTATTATTTGCTTACGCTTTTGAAAGTGAATGTGCATAAATATAAATTTTATATCACTTCACTACAAATAGCACAATTAACATTTTGTGTGTTTACAATGCCATTTTTTTATTATGAAAAAGAAAATCAACAAAACAAATGGGTAATTTGTATTTTTAACGCGTATGTTATTTGCTTGCTCCTTTTATTTGGCAAGTTTATGTTGGACAATTATTATAGAAAGATAAAAATCGATTAGACGCCATTTTGCTAGAACCGTTTTTCTAGACTTTTTTGAAAAGTCTAATTAGAGCCGTTTTGCTAGACTTTTTTGAAAAGTCTAATTAGAGCCGTTTTGCTAGAGGAAGGGTTCTTCGCGAAGCTTATGAAACCTAAGGTTTCCTGAGTTAGAGTCGTTTTCGACTCGCCAAATATCCGGCCGCGGATGTCCCCACGCGACCATAAGCTGAATGAGGCTGATAAATATAATTGTGATTATAAGTGTAGCACAATGTATTATTGCAGTTATTCAAGGGTGCAGTTGTTACAGGCACATAAGGACCCAATGTACTCAAATTAGTAGCACGCATATAAGGACTGAACCGAACAGGCATATTTATAATATCAAAAGATATTATAAATTTTACATTACACATTTAATGTTTACCGCAAGCGCCACAACTGGGTTTTGCATTAGCAATGCGATCAATCATCGGAGATTTAAAAGCCATTGACTTTAAACTCACGGGTCGCGCTTGACTAGCAGAAAGTTGTTGAACAGGAATTCGCGGCAAATTAGTATTTTGAATAAACATACTCATTCTTGGAGGCATTTTAATATATTATATATTATACTAATAAAATAATTATTTTATAGCGCTGGATAAACCCTACTAGCAATATTTGCTAAATAGTTTGGCCCAGTTGCCCAATTCAATAAATAACAAAACTCAACAGTTTTACCGCTTACTTTATATCCAGATTCATAATTCTCATGGATGTCATCGCAACTCTTACAAGCATTACACGCGGTACAAGGAAAATATGGGATTAGTTGAGATTCATCAACAATCACTACACTTGAATCATCTACAAATTGAATTGTGTAAAGCAGCATATTATTTATAGAATTAACTTCAAGAATCACCGCCTTTGAAGCAGCCATATTTGGTGCCGCGCGAGCATATACATAGGATCCAACTTCATACACCGGAGTCAAATCAAACATTTTGGGATCAAAATGATCTCGATAAATTAAAATATCATCCCTCAGTGTTCTTGTATAAGAATCAGGGCAACCGCATCCGCTTACTATTGAAGTTTTTACAGTTTTACCACCATAAACAGGAAAACCAGGATTAAACGGAATAGGCAAACCAAATGTGGGAGGTATAACGCCACGACGAATATCCTTTTTCGCCTTAAGTCGATCCATATAACGATAATATGAATTGTGTTTTATGTCCACCCCAGCCCCTCCAGGCGTTCCAGCGCCTGGCCTGCAACGCGTTTGTGTGTGCTTTACACTGCTTCCATGATAGAAACTTCCCTGCGAATTCCCACTATTTGTTTGATAATGCGGTAAAGCGCGGTCACTCATTTGATTCCAATTTACACGAGTTTTCAAAATCGGTCTCTGGTATACAGTCAATGCTCCTAAATCGGAAGAATATAAAGAAGAAGGAACCCTAACAGTATTCTGAATAATTTTCTGTGTTTGATATTGGTATGCTGGGTCAATACTATTTAATTTAAAAACATTTCCACGACACATTGACATTGAGTTAGAACTAAAGCATTCATCTTTTTCTTCTTGACCTTTCAAACCGAGTGCCGGTAATGAAGATTTTCCAGGATAAATTAATGCCATTTATATTACCCCTATAATAAAATTGAAGTGTAAAATATCGCAAATAATGCTTTATAAAAGCATTCACAGCCACACATTTGAAATGTCGTCGTCATCGTCAACCTCGACCTCAACCTCGACCTCAGCCCCGACCTCAATGTCAACAAAATCTATGATTCCAGTCCTAGGAACAACCTCTTCAACAAACTATTGCGTTTATTGCGGGAAATCTTATACAAGAAAAACTTCGTGTGATAAACACACCATAATATGTGAAATGGCGCACAAATCAAAACGATTAAAATCGTGCGAAGAAGAAGAAACGACAAATGTTCCATCAACTCTTCAATTATACAATATTATTCAAGAACTCGCCTTCAAACAACAAAAGATGGAAGAAAAAATGGATGAAATGCAAAAATGGATTGACAAGAAGAAAAAGAAGCTCAATGTAATTCATTGGTTAAATACGCAATTTGCGCCCCCAGCAAATTTCGAACCTCGAACAAGATCATTTATCGTTATTCAAGAAGATATAACTGTTCTTATTGAACAAAACTTTGCACAAACCGTTTCAAATATATTAAAACGAAACTTGAATCCACCAAAAGACGGTCTAGTAAAGGAGCCAATTGCGTGTTTCACTGAAAAGAGTTCAATATTATATATTTACAAGCCCAAACAACAAGAACAACAAAAACAACAAGAACAACAAGAACAACAACAAGAGCAACAAAAAAAGAATGAATGGTCAAAAATGACCCCCGACGAATTTGTATTTATCCTGAGAGTTATTCATTCCAAACTACTGAACGCGCTGTGCACATGGCGCGATATAAATAGCGAACGAATCAAATACAATGACAAATTTGCAGATCTTTATAATAAGACGGTAATCAAATTGATGGGTGCGGACTTTAACCAGGAATCGACCTTGAGTAAAATTAGAGCACCGTTGTACAATTATTTGAAGGGCGACTTGAAAAATATGGTCGAATATGATTACGAGTTTTAATCAATAAATACAAATTAAAAATTATAATGTAAATACTGGCAGCAATAAAAATATTTTTTTACATATTCAAAAATCTATATTCTAATTAACCATAGAATATAGATATAAATAAAATGTTGCATTGCACTACTGTATTAAACAACGGGAAAAGACGGCTGCATAGCAATGCCACAAACACCGGGATCATTTTCACTATCGCTGCGTTCAATTTTTATATAACCCTGATCACCCCATGTATTGGACCAGCTATTTTTCACCAACCAATATTTAATTCCATTTTCCTCACCGTACCCCACAATAAGAACACCGTGGTCCAAATTGGTTCCGCAGGCACTACCCGTAATAACGCCACCAGAGTACATTTGAAAAACCCGAGTATCGGCCTCAATAGCAATAGAAACGGGTCCCCTGGCAACGGCCTCCTTCAGCGCCAATTGGTTGTTCGCGGGAACATCCATGCATGCGTTAATATCTACCATCAAGCTTGACAAGCTTGTCACCGGCTTGCACCCCGTGTTGCATGTTCCGCCGCTGGCAGTATAAGGGTACTCCATCTCACTGCACATACCATAATCAATGGCATAGCTAAATGCATTATCCATAAAACCACCCTTGCAACCCAAGTTGCCGTACTTCTTAGAACAATCCACCAATTGCTGCTCAGACAAACTAATAAGTTGGCCCTTTGCAACCGCCCACGCCCCCTCCATCGCGCCCGTCGACGAAAACGCCCAGCAGCTGCCACATTGTCCCTGATCCTTCACGGGCGTCACAGCATTCTTCGTGCGCCAATCGAGCGCAACGGGTACACTTGAACCGCTCGGTTTAAAAGCGGAACACTTGGAACCGACTTCAACATCCTTAGAAAGTCCACCAATATATTGAGCCTGAAATTCGCCCGGAGTGAGGTCAGTAAATTGGTTGATTCCAAGAGTGTAATTATTGTGAGAGTCGGAATTATGCTGAAAAATGGTGCGCAAATTGTCACGAAAAATTTGGAAGCGGTGTTCGAGGTCTTCTAAAGATTCATATTTTTTGTGGAATCTTTCCAAGAACTGCTCGAATTTGGACCATTCACTAGTAGCCGAAGAGACCACTGTAAAAAACGAGGAAATACACAGGAGCGCATACAAGAACTGCATAGTATTATAGTATAATACAATACAATTTTTTAAACCATTGTTATAGTTAATTGTGTATAACTATTAAGAAATAGTACTTTTATAGTCCTTATTTAAATGCGGTGTTATAACAAATGGAAAAATTGCAACATATGCAGATATATCTTTGTACACAGAATTCATCATGCAATCAATTGTAAAACACTGTATGTTATTTAAAAATGGTATTGTTATAATTCTATTGTCCAATGGAAAACATTTTTCTTTAAGAATTCTAGCCCCTTTTGGAGATATAATGTATGACGATGTTCCAAAACAATGGACTAATTTCGCCAATGTGGTATTTATTTTAGAATTAACAAAAGTGTCTATGTCTTCATTTGAAATTTGCGTTTTGTTAAAAATGCAATTGCAAGTTTCAAAACTTGTATTTTTGTAACTTAATATACTGTCAAAATTGTAATTCAAAAGCATTATATCCCAATCTTTGGGAGCTAAACTGTGTATTAAATTATTCATATGTTTATTAAAATCTTTTGAAACAATTGCATCATCTTCCATTATTACAATAGGTTTATCCAAATCGATGCATTTTTCCCACAATTTTAAATGAGACAACGCACAACCGAGGGCTCCTTTTGAATAATTGACTGAGCCTTTTTTAAAAATATTTCCAGGTAAACTATTTACATTTAATTCATTTCCATCAACGGCATTAAAATATGAATATTTTATATATTTTGAATTATAATTATCAAATATTTCTCTCCTATCTTTCGATCTTTCTAGACTAATAACATAAATATTCGCAGTCATTTATAAATTGATGTGTTTAATATTTATATTAATTTCCGGGCAAAAAAGATAATTGGAGCTCTTTAAGTCGTTTTAAAAATAACTTCGCGGTTATGGTAAGCGACGAGCAATCTATAACCACCATTCGCATCATTTTCAGTAAGAAAATATATAAGTAGTGCATTAGCAGTTATATTCTCGGCCGGGAGAGGGCGCGGCTTTTTCTTGAAAAGTATTTTGGGTTTTCGTTTTTGGACATTTTTTTTGTCCATTTTTGAAAAGGGGAAATACTTTTGAGTAAAAAGTGAGGGAAAACGCCGCCAGAGCATAATGCTCTTATTTTCATTTTTTCACAGAAAATAGGGAGACCATATTTTTTTCATTTTCCCGGAAAACCGCTTAAAAAGTTTTTCTCATTCTTTAGAAATGCTAACGGATGCTAATTTTTTGGTAGCCAAAAGTAGCCCAAAATACTGTTGTGAAAAGTGTGACTATAAATGCTCTAAAAAATCTAACTTTGACAAACATTGTGATACCAAGAAGCACGCAATGCTAACAAATGCTAACTTTTTGTCGCAAAAAGTAGCAACCAAAATGCCAGACCATTTTAGCTGTATTTGCGGAGTGGTATATAAACAAAAACCGAGTTTATCTCGCCACAGGAAAACATGCAGTATGGTCAATAAAACATCGAACATGACTGACACGGAGTTGGTGAAATTCTTGATTACCGAGTTCAAAGAAGTCATCTTAGAACAGAGTAGCAAAATGATGGAAATCGCAGCAATTCCCAAGTCAGCAAATACAAATAATAATTGCAACAACACAAACAACACAAATAATCAATTTAATTTGCAATTCTTCTTGAACGAGAAGTGCAAAGATGCTATGAATATGAGCGACTTTATCAACTCTATTCAAATAGAAAACGACGATTTCGAAAATATGGGCAAGCTCGGTTATGTCCAAGGCATTTCCAACATATTTGTCAAGAACTTGAAAAGCTTAGAGGAGACCAAACGACCCATTCATTGCAATGATATTAAACGCGAGACCTTGTATATCAAGGAAAACAATGTGTGGGATAAAGACGACAATAAGAACCAAGTCAAGCGCGCAATTGCTCTAATTGCGCACAAGAATTTCAAATATATACCTATTTGGACCGAAGCCAATCCTCAAGCCTTTGATTGCACCACCAAAAAAAATGATCAATATATGCGCATAGCCAATCAAGTTACCAGCGCAATTACGCCGGACGATGAAATCGGAATTAATAAAATTATTCGCAATGTTAGCCAAAATGTTATCATTGACAAGGGAAAATGATAAATAAATGATAAATAAATAATAAATATTTTTTATTTAAATATTTATAATTTGTAGCACTCTAAGCAAAATATGTCGCCATAAATTCCACCGGCGTCATAATAGGTATCCCTAGCTTTCTCGCCTCCGCCGCCTTCCCCGTGTCCTCGTCTTTGGACTTTGCCACCACTACCGCTGTATTCTTTGATACGGAAGATCCCAAACTAGCACCTACAGTCTTCAAGGCGTCTTTGACAGCATCATCACGAATCCCAGTCATTACAACGGATTTCTTATAAAGCGGGTGCGCCGTGTCAACAACAACCACGGCAGCCGCAGAAGCCTGACCAAGTTTGCTGTCTAGTCCCGCCTCTTTAATAAAGGCCAGAAACGCCGGTATTTTTTCTACAAATGCTTCGGCGGATTTCGTGGCCATTCCTTTTATTTCGGCAACTTTCTTGATTTTCTCCGCAGCCGTCAAATTCGACACCAAAATATCAGGGTAGCCTTCCAAAATGGGGCCAATTTTGCGTTCTCCGAGTCCGCGCCCAAATATATTCGAGTCGGACATTAACACAATTAGCGGCGCCTTTTCCACCCCCGCACGAATACCCTCGTAAATCTTGGTAGCCAACTTCTCTTTGAATCCCTCTACTTTCAAGAAATCCGCCTTGGACATGTGAATAATCTTTGGCACCGAATCAAACCCGGCAGCAACAATGCGGGCAATATTTCCCCCACTCAAGCCATCAACGCCGATCCCCTTAAAGAACCCGGTAATGTTCTTTTCCAATACTGTTATATTCGACCCCGCATCTTCCAACATGACATCAATATTAGTGTCATTCCATTTATAAGGAACATCGGGCATCTTCGCCTGGGACGCCGAAACAGTAACCCCGCGAATGTGAGGAATAACATCGCCGCTTCGAATAATCTGTATAAGAGCACCAACGCCAATCTTGTTGTCGCGGATAAATGCGGCGTTGAACCCCGTGGCGTATTCAATGGTCACCCCACCCAACTTGGCGGGTTCAATTTGAACGCGCGGCTTCAAATAACCATCCTTGGACGGATTCCAAATCACATTCACCACTTTGGCTTCGGCCATTTGATCAGATAAAACCATCTTGAACGCGAAAGCGTGGTCAGGATTTCCTGATTTTCGGGGATACAGCTGATCATCAGCAACAATAATTCCATCGATTTCGTAAACATACGATTTACGCCATTCCATAAGAAGTTCAGATAGCATCTCGTTTGTTACATTGGGGACCACCTTATTTTGCACAGTCTCAAAACCATCAGCAATCAACTTGGCCATTTGGGCCGAAGGTTTCAACTCGGGCTTCACAACTTCGTAACAAACAAAGTGCAAGTCGCCAGCCTTATCATCAATGGTTTGACGATTCACAATACCGGCGACTAAATTGCGAATATTTGCGAATTTTGACGCATATTTTAATTCAAACACGGTTTTTGGCATAATAAATTCGCCGCGAACCACAACGCCTTTTACATTGGGCAAGTTTAGAAAGGGAATCAAGTGACTTACATCTTGACCCACTTTTCCATTTCCTCTGGTATATAATTTTGCAACCGCACCTTCCGTGGAATAGAGCCCGCTGACTCCATCCAACTTGCACGACAACACATAAGGCCCGGTATATTTTTTGGTCCAAGAGTTCAAAATCCCCGTGTCCGGTTTAATTTTGTCCATCGACGCCATTTCATAGGGCAGTTCGACCTTGTTCTTTTCTACTGAAGTACCAATTTGCTTGAAAACGGGATTCTGTGGATACTTCTTTTCCATGTACTCCTTGACAATATCGTATTGCATGTCGCTCATCAAAGGTTCTTTGTTATAATGGAATGCCTTGTCGCATTCAGTAACAATCGCCGCCAACTGCGCCTCCGATAAATGCTCCAGCACTTGGATCCCCATTTTTTGGAATGCTGCAACGAGCTGCAACACTTCTTCTGATGTGGCAGATTTCTTCGCCACCTCGACGAATTCACCGGGTTCTAATTGCTCAGCAATCTCCAGTTTTACCGACTTTTTTCCTTTTTCTCCCTTGACTTTCGTCGCAGCATTTGGAGTACGAGGTTTTCTTGGTTTCTTCTCTTTCTCTTTCTCTTTCTCTTTTTCTTGTACACCAGGAATACCAGGAATAGTAGGAAGAGCAATAGTAGGAATACCAGGAATAATAGGAACAACGCCTTCCAAAGCCTCTACGGCCTCTTCAGCAATTTTCAGCTTTTGCTTTACAGAAGTGGATTTCTTAGGCTTCTTAACCACTTTTTCTAGTGCATCATCGATAACTTTTTCCGCTTTTTCAAGCGGTTCAACGAAAGAAACCGCGCTTTCAATCAAGTTTCCAAGTTTGGAAGCCAGGGTTGCAGGTTTTACAACGATTACTGCACGACCATCTGTGCGTTCTTGCGGCGTTTTATACGCCAAGTCCAAGAAATCGAAAATATCCTTCTCATCCTTGAAAATGTGTCCAACCTTCTCCCCCTTTTTGGATTTTTCACCCTTGGTCTTCGGCTCCATTTTCGACATTTCGTGCTCATTCAAAGTGTAACCGAGTTCCAACGCCCTGGCGCGCATCACAGTGTTGAAATTCTTGCTCCCAGTGAAATACAAAACGGCAAAGGGGTACTCTTCCGGACTGGCATACAAGAAATCAACGCGGCGAGCATAAGGCTCATCGGGCAACCTGGTAATAACGAGGCATTTTGTTGGCCCGCGAGCCAATACTTCGACAATGATTTTTTGCCCAATCAACTCGTCGACAAATGCTTTGAAAACATTCTTATCACTGGAAGTAATAATCATATCAATGTCGCCAGAATCGGCAGCACCTCGTCGATAACTCCCGACAATTTCAAACCGCGAAGCAGCCGCAGCACCAGGAAACGCAGCCAAAACCTTCTGGAAATCCGCAGAAAAGATTTGGTCATACTTGGCAATCTCGGTGCGAGGAATTCGACGCATTATATCAACGTGATACTTGAGACCCACCTTTTGAGTGTCATTCAACAACTCGTCTTGTCTCTCTCGCAATTGGTCCAAGTCCTTTATTCCCTTGTCTACTAATTCTTTTGCTTTTACGGCGCCGATTCCGTATACCTCGGCCAGCAAATTAATGGGATTCTCCTTTTCTCGTTCCAAAAGACGCAGCTTTCCGGTGGTAACATATTCTTTTAGCTTCTCCATAATTGTTTCACCGATGCCAGGCAATCCTTTGAGCTGAGCCGGATTCAAAATGTCGCCTTGATAAGCCATGATGGTTTCTTGAGCCTTCTTGTAAGCCCGGGCTTTGAACCGGGATTGCATTCGTTCATTGGCAGTTTCACCTTGGTTGGCTACAACGGCGGCCAGCTTGTCCATTAAATCAATAAATTTTTCATTTAAACGACCTGTTGGTAATTCCATCTCTATTAATTTCTGGGTGGGTGTTTTTAAATCCCTTTCGACGCGTTCAATTTTTTTTGGTTCAGCCGGATAAGTATTTGTTGCTATTTCTTCTGTAACGGTGGTAGCCAAAGCGGGGTTTAAAAACTCGTCAACAATGACAAGTTTTGGCTTATTGCGTTTTTTCGCAGTTTTTTTTGCAGTTTTTTTCGCAGTTTCCATGCCACCCATTTTTATTCCCATTCCCATTCCCATTCCCATTCCCATACCCATAGACACACGATTAGTTAGTGTTTTTTTAAAACTATTTTGTTTATACTTATTTGATACCCTCGATAATTTTTTTGGAATTTTTTTATTTTTCTTTAATGTATTATACTTCATATATATTTTTCATATTATAATTTTTGTATAAAATGAAAATTGATATTTTTTATTATTATTATTATTATTATTATTATTATTACTATTTGCGAATTTGAAAAAGTCTATTTAAGTAGGCGCCATTATTGGGAGCAGACGCGATATGCACATTGGGATTAGGGAACATTAACTTTGTTGATTTTATTTCTCTCAATCTTTGTCGCTCCCTTTGCGCGCGAATAAAATTCATAGCAACCAATTGCTGGTATTGTTTTTTTGTTAGAGGTTGTTGTGAAGCGTATTGCTGTTGTTCTTGCTGCGCATATTGTTGTTGCTGCGCATATTGTTGTTGCTGCGCATATTGTTGTTGCTGCGCATATTGTTGTTGCTGTATATATTGTTGTTGCTGCGCATATTGTTGTTGCTGCGCATATTGTGGTTGCTGCACATATTGTTGTTTCTGCGATTGTTGCTCTGTTTGTTTTTGAATATTGGCCTCTGCCAATTTTTGACTATACATTTGCAGCTTGCCATCGGGACCAACTTTCATATTCATAGAATTGAGAATATCGCCATAAGAAACCTGTTTTTTCTTAATGGGTTGCGCTGGAGGTCTTTGAACTGTTGATGTTACATCCATGGGTGCATTAATACGGTTATTAAAAGGATAATTATTGGCAGCAACGGGTTTAGCAACAGGTTTAGCAGCAGGTTTCTGCCGATTGATAGTTTGAAACTGCCCAACATTTGGAACATTTAATTTAATATTTTGTTGAGAGCCTTGAGTTGGTAGTTGAACAACACCATTCTCTCCAATTATTGCGACATCTTCCGCCCCGTCATCATTTTCACCCTCATATTCGAATGTTACTCGTTTTTTGTTATTATTTCCTATTTCGGTAAAATTTAGTTCCATAATAAACTACAAAGTATTTTAATTTTATTTTATAAACCAAAGCAGGGAATCTATGCAACAAGTTTACGCCCCGCACCCTCCTAAAAATTGCAATGGGATTACTAAACTCGCAAAAACTTTTATTGAGGAGGGATTCTTTGAAAAGCTATAGAACTTTGGTACTAAGTTTACGCCCTATTCCCTGATAAAATAAAACTTGAGGAGGGGTTCTTTGCAAAGCTATAGAACCTTGGTTCCCTATTCCCTGATAAAATAAAACTTGAGGAGGGGTTCGGGGAACCTTGGTTCCCTGATAAAATAAAAATCTATTTTTAATATAAGTACAATGATTGGAAAGCAAGCTTATATTAAAAATATGGGTTCAACACAAATATTTATAAAGAGACCAAATGAGAAAGAACAATTTAATGATATTCATTGGGAAGCAAATTATGACGGAAATCAAGCAAACATACATGTAAATGTGGACAACAACGGCAATAATATTGAGCTAAATGCAAATTTGGATAACAACGATTTATCACGATTATTAAATATTCCGGTAATAACAGGCGATTTAGACCAGCGTTTGCAAAACGATTTTTTAGAGGAACAAGAGCATAATCCACTTTACCAAAAAGTGGATAAAACTCCCCATATACTAATTTTAAGAAAGGAAAAGCTGCGCCCAAAATTGAGATTCCAGCCTTTTCTAAGACCACAAAAGAGGACTCGTCGACTTTACCGACCACAATACAATAAATCGGCAAAAGTACTTAAAGACCCCAGGTCGAAACTCGTGGGTAAAACAGCCGCATTAAACTACCGAACTCCCTTACCTAAAACGATGCGAATCCATTTGACGCCTGACTCAAAAGGCGGCCGACGAATCAAAAATCTCACTAGTAGGCGCAGTAGCAGCAGGCGCAACAGGAAGTAAATCGCATGATGACCTTTCCTTTTTAGAAACATGTTCTAAAATCATCTTCTCATTATCCGACAAACTTCTCTCGCGCCTGAATTTATTGTACTTGATTGCCTTGTCCTTTTCCATTGTTGTCTGGTAATACTGCGACGCATAAATCAACTTGCAAATAATATCGTCTTCATATATGCACTCAATGTGCAAAATCTTCATTTTCTTTATTAACTTCAAAAAATCGGCGCAATTGAATATTTGATCATCTGCAAAATTTATTACCATTATGCAGTGGTTTCTTGGTATTCTGCATCTGCCCTCCATCTCGTATAAATAATAATAATAACTGCACTCGTAGTCCAACGCAGCGTCAGCAATATCCTTTTTGACTTCAGAGATGTTAGTGTGACGCAAAAGATCAATCGAAACCTCAATATTGTACCCCATTTTATATTAGCTAAACATTTTCTTTGAATCTAAAAAAATGATTAGTAACGCGGGACTTTATTACAGGATTTACGCATTTTATAGATGAGAAAATAAATCAGGACGCAAATCTTGTATCCAATGGTTTCGCAAAGAACCCTTCCTTTTATACCTTTTCTTTTGCTTTTGAAAATATCAAAACAAATATATACTATTATATAGTATACTATGTCATCTTTTAGACAATATGGAGGATTAAATAGAGCGCCCACAAATAATATTGTGCGAAATCATTATTCGAATAGCGACAACCCAACAATTTCCAATTTTTTAGGCCTTTACAATTCAAAAATCGTTTCGGAAAGCCACTTGGATTTATCTGGAAATTCTATTTTAAATGTGCACGGCATCTATTTTGATAACAGTTTTACTATTATAGATGGTTCTTTCAATGGAGATGTAACCATAAACGGCAATTTAGAAGTCACAAAAAATACACAGTTAGATGGGTCTTTGAATGTATTTGGAGATGCACAATTTGATGGCCGTGTTAATGGAATTTATATCAATAATGGAAAATATGATGACAATATTAATTATCAGAATATAATTTTAAACTCAGACATAATTCAATCTAGTAATCCTTTATTATTTGAAGGTACAAATAATACAATTGTGGGTCAACAAGTGATGTTAAATGCAACATATGCCGAAACTAATTCGTGTTTTGGTTTTCAGGCCGGTTACAATTTGACAACCGGTAGTAATAATACTCTTATTGGATCCGGCGCAGGACAAGGAATTATAACTGGGTCATTTAATACAGCATTAGGTTTAGATTGTTATGCATTTGGGGATTATAATTTTTCAACTGCAATAGGAGTTGGCGCGCAACCAACGGGTGATAACCAAATAATGCTTGGCAGACCAGAAGAAACAGTGATTTGTCCAGGAGATGTTTCGCTCAATTCAACGCTATCTGTAGGTGGAGATGCAACTTTCGACGCATCAATGGTCGTTTACGGGGATGTTTCGCTCAATTCCACATTGGAAGTGGGTGGAGATGCCCAATTTGATGGCCGCGTTAATGGAATTTATATCAATAATGGAAAATATGATAATAATATATTTAATATATTTAATAATATAATTTTGAACTCAGACATAATTCAATCTACCTACCCCTTGTTATTTGAAGGTGCAAATAATACAATTGTTGGTCAACAAGTTATGTTAAATGCAACATTAGCTGAAGAAAATTCGTGTTTTGGTTTTCAGACCGGTTACAATTTGATAACTGGTCGTTCAAATACTCTTATAGGATCCGGCGCAGGACAAGGAATTATAAATGGATCATATAATACAGCATTAGGTTTTAACTCTTGTACAGTTGGGGATTATAATTATTCAACTGGAATTGGAGTTGGTGCGCAACCAACGGGTGATAACCAAATAATGCTTGGCAGACCGGAGGAAACAGTGATCTGTCCCGGAAGTTTATTAATTTCAGATGGTTCGGGAAATTCTTTAACATTTTCAACACCGACAGCAAATAACCCTAATGGAACGGGTGGAACTAGCAGCAGCATAGTAACAGGAACTATTTATACAATCGAAAAAGCGGCTCCAGAAACAGATACCATAATTATTACCACACCAATCGCATATGGGTTAGAAAATTTTATAGTCCCTAACTTTAGTATAGCTGGAAATTCCCTGCAAATATTATTTGTATCAGCAACTTGTTCTGTACTAAGAAATGGATCCCCTTTTTTAAATCCTACAGTTACTTCAACAAATGGAGAAAACTTGTTAAAACAGTATACAATTTTCAGCAATGTAGTAACATTTAAACAATTTTTTACAAATTTAGAAACTGAGTTTACAATTTCTACTCCAGGAACATATACGGTTAATTTTACAGTAAATACTAGTTATACAAATAATTATAACGGCGTAACTACATATTTTAATACAAATGTACAAACAACTACTAACACTCTAGGTTCTGTAATTTTTTTAAATCCATCTAATGTAATTCCTTGGACTAATGTAAATTACTTAGTTTCGAGCAATTATTACGATACAATAATAGCCAATGGTTCTATAAAAACAACGGGAACAGCAACTGCCACATCCTTTGTATCTACTTCAGACTACAGAATAAAAACAGATATAAAACCGTTAGACCCAAATTTTGCCATCGACCAATTGAACCCCGTTTCCTATACAAACAAATTGTCAGGAAAAAAAGATACCGGTTTTATAGCTCACGAAATACAAGAAATCTTCCCACATTTAGTAACCGGCGAAAAAGACGGCGAACAAACCCAGACTCTCAATTATATAGGCCTGATTGCCATTTTAACGAGAGAAATACAGGAATTAAAAAAACGCATCGAAATTCTGGAAAAGAAATAAAAATTAATTATCGAGACAAATACTAGGATACTAGATAATGGCGACGCCAACATGTGGATATTATGTAGATGCGAGCGATTTAACAGTTATTTTTAAGGGATACATAAGTGGATCCAAACAACCAGATTCTGGTTTCAAATCAACAAATTATGGTGGACAAGACATATCTCAGTTATTTCAAATCGCAACATCTCCAGCGGAACAAATTGCATACAACACAAATTATTTAAGCACATCGTTGGGGGGCGGCGACTTAAAAAATTATTTTATGAATATTGATTATGTATTTCCTGCAATTACTCCAATAGGGTACACATCATTTTATACTTTTACGGCCAATAGCGTAACTTATCAAGCCGCAATTTTTGATGGTTTTAGCGCTGCCAACAATTCTTTTATAAACGGATCTATTACTGTTGCCAATGCACCAAGTGGTTATACAATAAATTATTTGTTAGTCGGAGGCGGAGGAGGCGCGGGATCGGGTTCTGCCGAAGCCTCGCAAGCAGGTTCAATAAATCTTCCTGGTGGCGGAGGAGGAGGTGGTGCAGGTGATATAAAATGTTCATCAAGTAACCTAATTACCGGGTCTTACAACATTAGCGTTCCTGGTAAAGTGGATGGAGGAGAAGCTAATCCTAGTAACAATGGAAATACTGGTGGAACAACATCATTTTCGTCCTTTTCATCCGCGGGAGGAAGCAATGGGGGTGGCGCAGGAAACACCGGAACAGGTGGAGGGCCAGGAAATGGAAACGGTACTGGTTATAGTACTGGTAACGGGGGAGGAGGTGCTTATGGATATGTTCAAACTGGATTGAATGAGGGTGAAACATATGATGGTGCGGGCGGAAATCCAGTTCAGAACTTAAATATAACAACAAATATTATGATTGTTAATAATGGAACAGTTACTTTTTATAATAGCAGTAACAATCAAATAACTTATAGTATCGGTGGCGGAGGCGCAGGCGGTTCGTCTAGCGCAACATTGGTATCTGGTGGAAGCAACGCTGGTGGTTCTGGTGGCAATATGCCAAACGGAACGCCGGGAGGTTCAGGAAATGGATTTGATGGTGGATATGGAGGCGGTGGCGGAG